>ERZ1034818.247-NODE-247-length-16704-cov-16.052556_pt1 | contig 16704 bp, 26 predicted proteins | sample MGYA00520595_ERZ1034818 | MGnify/ENA primary metagenome ERZ1034818 (study PRJEB33766, sample SAMN09781689) | gut metagenome | biome: gut microbiome | host: Homo sapiens | place: Madagascar | study: EMG produced TPA metagenomics assembly of the PRJNA485056 data...
TTTGTTTTTGTTTGTTTAACAGTTGCATGTAAAGAGCAACTGTATACAGGTTTAACGGAAAAAGAAGCCAATCAGATGCAAGCATTGTTGTTATCCAATGATGTCAATGCATCTAAAGAAATGGACAAAAGTGGAAATGTCACGATAAGTGTGGAAAAAGAGGATTTTGTCCGTGCAATAACCATTTTAAATAACAATGGTTTTCCGAAAAAGAAATTTGCAGATATTGAAGTTATTTTTCCACCCAGTCAGTTAGTGGCATCGCCATCACAAGAAAATGCAAAAATAAACTATCTCAAAGAACAAGATATCGAAAGGTTGTTAAGTAAAATCCCTGGTGTCATCGATTGCAGCGTCTCATTGAATGTTAACAATAACGAGAATCAACCATCCTCGGCTGCGGTTTTAGTCATTAGCTCGCCAGAGGTTAACTTAGCACCATCCGTCATTCAGATAAAAAACTTAGTTAAGAATAGCATAGACGATCTCAAACTAGAAAATATTAGTGTCGTTATCAAGTCATCCTCAGGACAGGACGGGTAATATGTATGAACAATAATAATGGCAGAGTTAAGAATGATTGTGACTGGCTAACGGCCCTTGATTTTGTAAAGGATGTCAACGGTTCACCAACGCATCTCACTTTTTATATCTACCAAAAAAATGCTTTCTTGCACGATTTTGGAAACTACTGGGTTCTATATATCGAGCTTAGTGGTGATTTTCGTCAGGTTCCAACAGATACATTTATCAGACTCTGCAATATCCTGGCCGTTAGTAACGAATATAAACAAATGGGTATTTTCTTGTCTAATAAGAAGTGGTATCTTTGCCAAATTTTTCATAAAGATAATAATCATCGCGCAAACATGTCAAAAGCAATAATGCAACATACTCTCGCCTCTTTGCTCGACAAGCAATTTGATAAACTAGAGCAATCATCTTCATCAGATACAATGATGCCGCCAACACACTTGTTTTCCGATATAGGACGAATTGTGTAATGAAAAAAATTAGTTTTTTTATTTTTACAGCACTATTTTGCTGCAGTGCACAAGCTGCCCCGTCCTCTCTGGAAAAAAGATTAGGCAAGAACGAATATTTTATTATTACTAAAAGTTCTCCAGTACGTGCAATCCTTAATGACTTTGCTGCTAACTATAGCATTCCTGTTTTCATCAGTAGTTCCGTGAATGATGATTTCTCCGGCGAGATAAAAAATGAAAAACCTGTAAAAGTACTGGAGAAACTGTCCAAACTCTATCATCTCACATGGTATTATGATGAGAACATCTTGTATATTTATAAAACAAATGAAATATCAAGAAGTATAATTACACCAACATATCTGGATATTGACTCACTGCTAAAATATCTGAGTGATACAATCTCAGTAAACAAAAACTCTTGCAATGTGAGAAAAATTACGACATTTAACTCGATTGAAGTTCGGGGTGTTCCTGAATGTATAAAATATATTACATCTTTATCAGAAAGTCTTGATAAAGAGGCACAGTCTAAAGCCAAAAATAAAGATGTTGTTAAGGTCTTTAAACTGAACTATGCGTCAGCGACAGATATAACATACAAATACCGTGACCAAAATGTTGTCGTCCCTGGTGTTGTCTCCATTCTGAAGACAATGGCAAGTAATGGTTCGCTTCCCAGTACCGGTAAAGGTGCCGTCGAGCGAAGCGGTAACCTGTTTGATAACAGTGTAACGATTTCCGCTGATCCACGTCTTAATGCAGTTGTTGTAAAAGACCGCGAAATAACGATGGATATCTATCAGCAATTAATTTCTGAGCTTGATATTGAACAAAGGCAAATTGAAATTTCTGTCTCAATTATTGATGTTGATGCAAACGATCTTCAGCAGCTCGGCGTAAACTGGTCCGGTACGTTAAATGCAGGACAAGGTACGATTGCCTTTAATAGCTCTACCGCACAGGCTAATATCAGCTCTTCTGTGATAAGTAATGCCAGTAATTTTATGATTAGGGTGAATGCGTTACAACAGAACTCGAAAGCTAAAATACTATCTCAGCCGTCAATTATAACCTTAAATAATATGCAGGCGATTCTTGATAAAAACGTAACGTTTTATACAAAAGTCTCCGGAGAAAAGGTGGCGTCTCTGGAAAGTATTACAAGCGGAACATTGCTGAGAGTGACACCACGTATACTTGATGACAACTCGAATAGTCTTACCGGAAAACGTCGGGAACGAGTTCGTTTGTTACTTGATATTCAGGATGGCAATCAATCGACTAACCAAAGCAATGCTCAGAATGCCAGCAGCACCTTACCTGAAGTACAAAATTCAGAAATGACAACAGAAGCGACATTAAGTGCAGGAGAAAGTTTATTACTTGGCGGATTTATCCAAGATAAAGAAAGTTCAAGTAAAGATGGTATACCGCTGTTAAGCGACATTCCTGTTATTGGTAGTTTATTCTCCAGTACGGTAAAACAAAAACATAGTGTTGTTCGACTCTTTTTAATTAAAGCAACCCCGATAAAATCTGCATCTAGCGAATAATAAATGAGGCTTTATGAGCAGGAAATTTAGCTCTCTAGAGGATATTTATGATTTCTACCAGGATGGTGGCACATTAGCGTCATTAACAAATCTGACACAACAAGATCTCAATGACCTTCATTCTTATGCCTATACAGCATATCAATCTGGTGATGTTATAACCGCAAGAAATCTATTCCATTTGCTCACATATTTGGAACACTGGAATTATGACTACACCTTATCTCTGGGCTTATGTCATCAGCGTTTATCAAATCATGAAGATGCACAACTGTGTTTCGCACGCTGTGCAACTTTAGTTATGCAAGATCCCAGGGCATCTTATTATTCTGGAATTAGCTACTTACTCGTCGGAAATAAGAAAATGGCCAAGAAAGCCTTTAAGGCTTGTTTAATGTGGTGTAATGAACAAGAAAAATACACTACATATAAAGAAAATATTAAAAATTTGTTAGGTAATACAGAGTAAAAAATACCATCAGCTATACCAAACCCCAGCTTGACTGGGGATTTTCTATCGGAAATAATAAAGCTGCTATAGTGAAGTGCTCCCAATGTTGAGCACCGACCACTGGTAGATTTATCTACAGGTGTGGGGTTATTCCATTAACCAGGATTTTATGCCCTGAACTATCTTCTGCTGTATTTAATATCATTTCCGTTTATGAAACAATCAGTATATCTTAACTTAGCATTAGAAATCTGATCTTTCCAATCATCTATAGCTCAGAGTATATTTGTCAGGAAATGACCTTCAAACTTTAGCCGAGAAAAAGGCTTACCCTGGAAAACAAAACCCTTAAATATAGCTTAATTTTTTTCTTCTATAAAATATACTCAAAAAATTACGTCTAACTCTCCTTTTTCCGCCTCAAGATCATTTCGTTCCAGATATTAGATTGTCCCACAATACCATTACCAACTCGGTAGGTTTTTCTTTTTGGTCCGGTTGATCTAGGACTTTCTATCGGAACCGCCTCAAGGTTAACATCATAAATGAAAATCTCAAGGCGCTTATAATGCAAATTACCATAACTAACATATCTGACACGAAATGAAATTTTTTCTTTTCTTCTCGATATATAAGTTATAATAAATGATGCTCTCCTCAGGTTTATACCGAATGCTTCGGCAATATCATTGCGAGAAATCCATTTCTCCTGCAATTTACACCAAAGAGAAACCAAGATATACAGAGGTTCACTATCGTAATTCTTTACTGAGTCAGGAATTACATAGTCGCCATTTTTATTTTTAGATTCCATTTCCCATATTCTTTTTATTTGATAAATAAACCGACATAAAAACACACATAAAAATTATTTTAAATAAATTTATGGCATTCCTGTGTTTTTAATAATTAATGGTTCTATAAATTTGGCATAAACATCAACAAACAATTTTTCATTTCCTCTTACATGGCAATGAAATGTGAGATTATTATCATTACTCAGTACTTTTTTAGGGATAACTAATTGATAATCTTGTTCAATGTTTAGCACCGAGGGAATCTCGTAATTATATCGATGGACATGAAGTATGATGTCCTCCTCTTCAGAGAGCCCCCCCTGATACACAGAAGCAATATCGCCGCCAGTGATCATATTTCCATTTTTAACCAGTATACCTTCCCCACAGGAGTCTTCATTGCTAATAAATATAATGCTATAGATGCCATCCTTCATAATCATAACTCACTCAGTTTCATACTAACCTCACTCCTTTCAATTTGTTCTATCCATAAGCAATATCAAGAATAATGGAGACCTTTCTTTTTCTCCAGATTGCAATGTAATATATCATTAAATATACTCATGTTTCAACCTGCTGTTTCCCTGGTTAAAATATGTAATTTCTGATTAATAATATTGAGCAACAACGTTAAAATGAAAAAAATAATACTGAGTGTCATTCTCGTTTCAAATTACTGTTATGCTTCTGATTGTTTTGAAATTACAGGAAAAGCATATAACATAGATCCATTAATATTAAAAGCAATCGCATGGAATGAATCAAAATGCAAAAGCGGAATAAAAAGCAAAACAAACAAAAACGGAACGTATGATATAGGTATAATGCAAATTAATTCGTCTCATTTAGATTTATTAAGCAAATTTAATATATCTGAAGATGATTTATTGAATGATGCCTGTATAAACATATCTGTTGCTGGTTATATCTTAGCCTCTAACATAAAATCCAGAGGGAATACATGGGATGCAGTTGGTGCGTATAATGCAGGTTACTTTAATACACCAAATGCAGTAGAACTCAGAAGGCAATACGCAATGAAAATATATAAAACATATAATAAATTAAAGAATAATGAGCAAATTATAGATTAATAATCAAGGTCTATCGCAATACGAATCAATTGTGCCACAGGTTCAAAAAAGTCTTCTGTTATATATTGTCCTTTATGTATATTCTTATAGAGACTTCTTGCTAAAGGAATATCTTCAATCACTGGAATATCATAGAGTTCAGCCAGTTTAATGATCTGTAGAGCTTTGGCATCTTTTCCTGTTTCAATAACTAAAGGTAATGGAGTCTCCCCAAGTTTATAGTATAGGCAAATCGCAATGTGAGTCGGGTTTTTAACAATAACGGTTGATTTTTTGATGTTATTAGCCAAACTTCCACTTTGTATCTCGGAATGAAGGCGACGGCGCTCCCCTTTAATTTCAGGGTTACCATCAGTATCCTTGGCTTCTCGTTTCACCTCATCTTTACTCATTTTCATTTTCTTCAGTCCCTCATGCTTCTGGAACCAGAAATCAAATACTGAAAAGAGTAGATATCCGAATAGCACGCCTTTCCATAAAAGAAAAACAAAAAAGGCAACAACGACAAGAGCTTGATATGCGTTCAGTCCTGTGAAATTAGCAAACTCATTTGCATATGAATGCCCCATAAAATAAAAAATGAGAACAATTATCACTAACTTAAATACTGATTTAAGTAGCTCAAAAATGCTCTTTACAGAAAAAATATTTTTTAGGTTATTTTTTATACTAATCTTCTGAGCCGATGGTTTTATTTTTTCAACCGCAAAGATGAATCCTATTTGTGACACACCAGTCGAAACAGTTCCAACAAAGACAATCAAAGAAATTGGCAAAATATATAATAAAAATATATTTAATACCGCACCCAATATTTCTCGAATAGCATACAAAAACGGTCTATTTAGCGAGTCTATTGTCGTATTAACTAGCCCAACTATATCAACAAAAAAACTCATGCCATATAAAGAAAAAAATGAAAATAAGATTAATGACTGCACTGCAGCCATTACCTCTTCACTTTTTGTTACATCGCCCTTCTTTTTTAGATCCCTTAGTTTTTTGGGTGTGGGCTTTTCTGTTTTCTCACTCATTAATCATGCTCGGTAACGATCTATCAATTATGTCAGAATGAATATTTGCCGTAATAAAATCAGGAAAAACATGAATAACTAATAGCAATATAAAGATTGCTATCAAACTTTTTACTGGCAGTGATAATGTAAATACGTTTAGCTGAGGCGCTGTTTTGTTAAGAAATCCAAACCCCATATCACATAAGAATATACCGATAATCATGGGAACTGAAAATGATAATATCAGTTTAATAAATGAATCCCATAGAGAAAACAAAAAATCTATTAAAGCACGATTGAATGCAATATCGGCTTGTAATGGTAATATCTCGTAGGATAAATATAGCTTATCCAGAATGCTTTGTATCCCACCATGAATAACAAAGATCACAGAGATAAATTGGTACAACATAACGCCAGTGATAGAAGATGAATCACTTATGGACGGGTTAAAAATTGCAGATATTGTTGAACCTCTTAGAGTATCAATAATCTGCCCAGCCGCATCTATTGCCCAAAAAATAATAGTAAATGATAACCCAATGAAAAAACCAATACTTATTTCTTTTAGCACTATTCCTGTCAACTGAAAGATTCCAGATGGCAATTTTTCCGAAAATGTATAGTTCTCTACTATGATCGGAAGCGTAAACGCAATCATAATTGAGTTGCGAATAAAGTTACTGAGTAAAACACCTGTTGAAAATATTGGTAGGATAATAAACATCCCCAGCGGCCTGAGTATACAATAAAATGATGATACTATGACCGTCATTATCTCATTCATTAGCCGTTCACCTTCGGAATCATTTCAAATATTATCGACGAGAAGTTGATGATTGTTGTTCCCATCCAGTGATAAGTCAGGGCAAGCGTAGCAAACACTGCTATTATTTTTAGCAAAAAAGGCAATGTTTGATCCTGTAACTGCGTTATAGCCTGGACCAGACTAATAATAATACCGATAACAGAGGCCGCTATGACTGTAGGCAATGAGAGGATAAATATTATCCAGAACGTTTGCACACATAATTGAACAAAATATCCAGTATCCATCAATTCACCACCAACAGAAATTCGAATAATTTTTGCCAGCCTCCAACAAGAATGAATAACAAGATCTTAAAAGGAATCGAAATTGTTACTGGCGATACCATCATCATACCCAAGGCCAATAAGATATTGGAAATGATCAAATCTATCGCAATAAAGGGTAAATAGAGCAAAAAACCAATCTTGAATGCAGCTTCAAGCTGCCCCATCGTGAAAGCCGGTAACAGTATAAATAGAGAGTCTTTTTTTAAGGTAGTTTCATTACCCAATTTTTTTTGAGCTGCACGTTCAAAAAACTCTACATTGTTTTTCTCTGTATTTTTTTCTAAAAAACCGCGATATGGTGATAATATTTTCTCATCAACTTTTTGAAAAAAATCAGAGTCGGTATAATTGATTGGTTCCTGAGAAATATTATCATTTATCTGTAATATTATCGGAGACATAATAAATATTGTCAGTATCAAAGACACTGATGTTAGCGCCATGTTTGGTGGTACCTGTTGAATGCCTAATGCGTTCTTCAATATCCCCAGTACAATAGAAATTTTCAGGAATGAAGTACCAATAACAACAAATATTGGCAGTAATGATAACAGAAAAAATACAATAATTAAAAATATTGGCTGTGAGCCAACGGTCATTAATTGAGACATATCATCATTCCTGAATAATGCTAAGATAATCATCTTTAAATGAATTCAATAAAATACTTATTTGCTCTAATGGGTCTAAAGTTATCCTAATATATTCATTTTCTATTATAATTTTATTATGCGGTGTGTTTGCATCATTAATAAGTTGTATATTGTTGGCCTCGCTAGGATCAAGTTTAATGTCTGGGTTTTTAGTGATCTTAATAGCTCCGACAATATTGTTATTAGATAGAGTTTCCCTTACAACTTCATTAAGTAAATCATCCCAATTAATTCTTGATGATGTATCTAAAGAATGTAATGCATTAGTCAGTGACAAATGAACCTTATTCATTATGTCCTGCATTAAGACCAACTCGATAGTCTGGATATCTTTAACCCATTTTATCGATTGGTTAACCTCTTTATCTAATTTTATTTTATTATTTTTCCGAATCCTTTCTCTCATTACAATCATTTTTCTGGCAATTTTTTTTCTGGATTCTGTCTTTAATTCTTTCGATTTCCTCCTCGCCCTCAGTAAATGTTCATATGTTTTTTTTCGAGCCAGTTTGATAATATCATCAGATTGAATAATTTCCTGTAACTTATCCTCTGGTATGATATCTTCTGTAAGCACTAAATCAATTTTTATATTTTTAAATTCATAAAGTTTCATAAGGCAATAAAATTTTATTAAGTCTGTTAAGAAATAAATCATTAATATGAGTTGGTTTTATTCCTCCACTTTTCGGTAAAAGATATTTGACTATGGTCCATAAGGGATTATCAGCAAATAGCCACTCCAAATTTCCTGCACCGTATTTTATTAACTCAGCACAAAACCGTTCTTCACCATATTCTGGTTTACATTGCCCTCCCTGCCAATAGAATGATAACTGCTTCACATTTTGATATCCTATCTCTCTAATCAGTGTTTCTCGATATAATCGTGAGAAAATATAATCAGGGCATTGAATGTCAAATAATGCACTACTTAGAGCAAGCAATCTTATTTTCCCAATTGACTGATATAAAAAACCTTCCTTATTTATGTCAGATAATTCCACACCAGAAATTTTATCTTGTATTTCCTGACGCAATATCTTATTGAGTTGATTACGAGTAGAACTAGTTTCTCTTAAACGCCGAACACTGACCTGATTGACACCGGTTAAATCACCTAGCCATTCATCATGAACCATCATGATTGGATAATTAATTAATTTATAATAGTTATAGTCTATTTTATTAAAAATTGTCATACTATTTTTCTATTATTTCTATTCCGTTGATTCATTGTTGATTGGCTTTTAGATCTTGCTGGACTCAGTGTCTCTATTAGTTTTTCAATCTTACCTAGGGCAGAATCATATAATTTTCGCTCTTCACCATATGTGTACCCCTCAATTAATTTGTTTAATTTTTCTGCCGCCTGAGGATCTGTTTTTGCTTTTTCACTTAACTCATTAACGCTTTCTTTTACGACATCAAATTCGACGATTATTTTTTTTATCGCCTCAATTCCTGATCTTATTTTTTTATCTAATAGTTCTTTATTTCTTGTTTGGCTCACAATACTCATCCTCTATTTATTATTAATCCTGATTCGCATTATCTCTATAGTCCTAATTGCCGCATCACACGCAATGAGCAGTTCCTTTGCTTCATTGTAGGTAACTTTATCCAAAGGGTGTTTCATTTTTTCATGGATTTCGTTCTTTTTGTCGTTTATTTTTTCAATAAAAACATTTGCGGCTTCTTTATTTTTTATTATTTCGTCTTCCAGCTCAGTTATCGTTATCATTTAATTATTTTATGTTAAATATTTTTCAGCGGTATTATTTCTTCTTCAGTGTCCTTCACAAGAAAATCTTCTTTCTTCATTCCACTCAACAGTGCTTCTTTAAGCCAGCGTGGCTGTCGGCCTACGCCCGACCAGGTCTGCCCTTCTTCATTGCGGTAGTAAACACCTTTCGATGAGTTCCGGCGAGCGAGTCCATCATCAGGCACATTAGTATATCCCAGCTCTTGTAAGGTTATATTGTAATAAGTAATCTGCTTCTGAATCGACTCAATTACACTTTGAACTTCCTGCTCTCGCAGCCGCTTTGCTTCCTGCTGTAGAACTGCAATTTGCTCTATAAGCTGAATGTATGGACTTGTTGTATGTGAATTAGTTTCCATATTCATAATAAATAATCTCCGCATGCTTTAATATTTTAAGCTATTAGCGCCCTTATCCTTATCAGGAAGGACCAACAATTAATCAAATGATATAAATTATGTGAGATAACGTTTATCTATCAAATTAGGACACATCTATTTCATCAAACAACCACCTTAAAATGTTATTATTCTCTGTTTTCTAATGTGTAAAATACATTATCGTTAAATGTCAACAAAAAAAAACACATATTTTTAAAATCCATTTAAAATCAATGATATAGAGGAAAACAATCTCGTTAACAAACGACTTTAATAATTGCATTTCCATTTAGTTAAGCGTTTCTCTTTATAAGATTGTTCTCATTGCATAAACAAATAAAACAGAATAAAAACCAAGCTGAACCGTTTCACTATACTCTACTTAATTCGAGTTACAGGAAGGCGGCAAGCGAGTGAATCCCCAGGAGCTTACATAAGTAAGTGATTTGGGTAAGCGAACTCAGTCGCAGCACATGCAACTTGAAGTACGACGAGTATATATATATTAGCTGTCTCCCGGACATAAGCTACAGCCAGCACTAACCTGGAACGGGTGCATTATAAAAAGGAACAAGGGACAAATAGCTGAACAAGTATCCGCGTTAGTCTCTTCCCGCATAACCGTACCATTTGTATTAAGAAGTATTGCCCATATCCATTCGGCGAAAGAGGATCTGCCATACATCAAGTCCGTTTTACTTGGCATCAGATCATCGCCGTCATTAACTCTGTTAAAGTCGGACAAACGATTAGCAAGATCTGTGATTTAAAAGTGCATAGCGCTAAGGTCAGCTCTTTAAGTATGTCTTCACAGTCCGGTGAATGACGATCCAGCGCCACATCCCGGGTGGTACTGCTTTGATTCGTCCGGTGACACAAAGCCCGGATTGCTCCAGACATCCAGAATCAAACGCCCCAGATTAGGGGCATCGAAATATTCCTCTCTGATGCCTAACATCACATTATATTCCGACATATCAGGAGCATGGTCCGGGTCAGAAGTGGCGACCATCAGAGCGCACAGCGCCTCTATAAATGTTGCCCCGGGAATTAGCTATGCAGAAATCGTCCTGAGGCAGGCGAAGCCTGAGACGACTCTCGCGTGTGGTTGATTGACACCACAGTGCGGATTCGGCGAATCAGCGATCACGGTGCGATTTCACACCACAGTACACAATCAATCCCCCGGGTTTTATTCAGGTATGCGGGACTGCGGATATCCGGTGTCGAGTCGTTGCACGGTGTGGGTGCGAAACACCGGATAAAATGTATGCCATTGATAGTCAGCCTGAACGCCCTGAGCAGAGCGGGCATTTCGGATTAAGTGAGTGCACCTCCGCAGTCCTGGTACAAATCTGGCTGGTACCTGTAAACATACTTCGTACATGTTGCTCTGCAATAAATCCCCGTACCACAGGCCTCACAGAACTTCTTCCCATGAAAAAGCCCCTCGCACATCACACAATGCCACTCCAGCACGGTCGGTAATGGCGATAAAAACATCGCCATATCCTCAATGTAAGGGTGGGACTTTTCCGGATTCAGCACCACACAGTCCGCCTTCTGTTGCGTACTCAGGGTATGTAAATCATGCTCAAACCACGCCCCCTGAGCATCTGTCTGCAAAATCAACCGGCCATGACAGGAAAGGCAGAAACAATGCCGGATATTTCTGCTGAGCGCAGAATCGGCACTGATAATGTGCTCACCCGGCGTGATCCCCAGCCCCGTTTTTAGAACGTTCATTCTGCCACCACCTTCTCACTAAAACTTCCGGTCTGGCAGCGTATACAGTACTGCTCCCCATGATAATCGTGGTGACATTGTCTGCAGTGCCAGTTGGCTTTACGCACCACGGGTAAGGTATCCGGAACGAATTGCTGCAGACGCTTAATCAGTTGTACCTCCCTGCGTTCCGGTCTGACATAAGGACACTGCTGACCGTGCGCCGTCAGCCCTTCGTCAGTGTGTTCAAACCAGGGACGTTCGGTGTCGTATTGCGGATGGTATCTGAGTGCACTGCCGCAAAGATGGCAGGTATAACGATCGTATGGCGCAGTCTGTGCAGTACGGGCACCGGTCAGATGTCCATTGCCTGTAGTGGCACACTAAATTTGGCCACCTGATGAAAGGTGATATTCTCACCACAACACAAAACAGGTGACTTAATGAACAAGAAAACCAAACGAACCTTCACCCCTGAGTTCAGGCTGGAATGTGCACAGCTGATTGTTGATAAGGGCTACTCATATCGACAGGCCAGTGAAGCGATGAATGTCGGTTCAACCACGCTTGAGAGCTGGGTACGCCAGCTCAGGCGAGAGCGCCAGGGTATTACGCCCTCTGCCACACCCATTACTCCAGACCAGCAACGTATCCGCGAGCTGGAAAAGCAAGTTCGCCGTCTGGAGGAACAAAATACGATATTAAAAAAGGCTACCGCGCTCTTAATGTCCGACTCGCTGAACGGTTCACGATAGCCGCCAGACTAAGTGACAGCCACACGGTTGTCAGCCTGTGTTCTGCTCTGGAAATACACCGCAGCAGTTACCGGTACTGGCGAAAACGACGCGATACGGTTAATCCGGCACGAGTCAGGTTGTGCAGCGAAATACGCCGGGCGTGGAACCAAAGTCGGGGCTCTGCGGGCGCGCGCACTCTGGCTGAAATGTTGACTCAAAACGGCGTCCCGATGAGCCGTTACCGTGCCGGACGTCTGATGAAATATCTGAACCTGAGCAGTTGTCAGCCCGGAAAACATCAGTATAAAAATGCCCGTCAGGAGCATACCAGCCTGCCGAATCTGCTTGAGCGTCAGTTCGCAGTACCGGAGCCAGACCGGGTATGGTGTGGAGATATTACGTATCTCTGGGCAGGAAATCGCTGGTGCTATCTGGCGGTTGTTATGGATCTTTTTGCCCGCAGGGTTATCGGCTGGAGTCTGTCAGCGCATGCCGATACCGCACTGATAAGCAGTGCCCTGCGGATGGCCTATGAGACGCGTGGCCAACCCCGGGATGTCGTGTTCCATAGCGACCAGGGAAGCCAGTATACAGGCCTTAAATATCAACAACTTCTCTGGCGTTGCAGAATAAATCAAAGCGTCAGTCGGCGGGGAAACTGCTGGGATAACAGCCCCATGGAACGCTTCTTCCGCAGTCTGAAAACAGAATGGGTGCCAACGAATGGTTACGCAGGCAAGGACGAGGCCCGGCAGCAAATTAATGATTACATATTGAACTACTACAACAGCGTCAGACCTCACCATTATAACGGTGGGCTGACGCCGGAAGAGTCAGAGAACAGATACCATTTTTACTGTAAAACCGTGGCCAATATTACTTGACCACTACAATTACCGGTTGCGGGATTACGCCCTGCAGCATCCGGAATGCAGCGCCATTATGCGCATCATTGACTGAAAGGGGCCGGAATAATGCAACAGATTTCCTTTCTGCCCGGAGAAATGACGCCCGGCGAGCGCAGCCTCATTCAGCGGGCCCTGAAAACCCTGGACCGCCATCTTCATGAACCCGGCGTGGCCTTCACCTCCACGCATGCGGCACGGGAATGGCTGATTCTGAACATGGCGGGACTGGAGCGTGAAGAATTCCGGGTGCTGTATCTGAATAACCAGAATCAGCTGATTGCCGGTGAAACCCTCTTCACCGGCACCATCAACCGCACGGAAATCCATCCCCGTGAAGTGATTAAACGCGCCCTGTATCACAATGCCGCTGCTGTGGTGCTGGCACACAATCACCCGTCCGGTGAAGTCACACCCAGCAAGGCAGACCGCCTTATCACGGAACGTCTGGTACAGGCACTGGCCCTGGTGGATATCCGGGTACCGGACCATCTGATAGTTGGTGGCAACCAGGTTTTCTCCTTTGCGGAACACGGTCTGCTTTAACCCGTCACAACCACATCACACCTGTTTTCACTTTTATCTTCTGTCTTCAGAGGTATCCCATTATGAAAATTATCACCCGTGGTGAAGCCATGCGTATTCACCAACAACATCCGACATCCCGTCTTTTTCCGTTCTGTACCGGTAAATACCGCTGGCACGGCAGTGCTGAAGCGTATACCTGTCGTGAAGTGCAAGATATTCCCGGTGTGCTGGCCGTGTTTGCTGAACGCCGTAAGGACAGTTTTGGCCCGTATGTCCGACTGATGAGCGTCACCCTGAACTGAGTGGGAATTCTGATGAGCAGAATTATCGCCACTACCGGACCATTCTTAGCCGATTTTCTGTAAGGATTTTATCGTGTCAGACACACTCCCCGGGACAACACTTCCCGACGACAATCACGACCGCCCCTGGTGGGGGCTGCCCTGCACCGTGACGCCCTGTTTCGGGGCACGTCTGGTGCAGGAGGGTAACCGCTTGCATTACCTTGCCGACCGCGCCGGTATTAGAGGCCTGTTCAGCGATGCAGATGCGTACCACCTGGACCAGGCCTTTCCGCTGCTGATGAGACAACTGGAACTCATGCTCACCAGCGGTGAACTGAATCCCCGCCATCAGCATACCGTCACGCTGTATGCAAAAGGGCTGACCTGCAAAGCCGATACCCTCAGCAGTTGTGGTTACGTTTATCTGGCTGTTTATCCGACGCCCGAAATGAAAAATTAACTCTCCAGAATAGCCTTCTGCTACGGTCTGGTGTTTTCACCACGCCACTTTTCCATTTTTATATCTGCATATCAGGAAAATCTTCAGTATGAAAACATTACCTGTATTACCCGGGCAGGCGGCCAGTTCTCGCCCGTCTCCTGTTGAAATCTGGCAGATACTGCTGTCCCGACTGCTGGACCAGCACTATGGCCTCACACTGAATGACACACCGTTTGCCGATGAACGTGTGATTGAGCAGCATATTGAGGCAGGCATTTCACTGTGTGATGCGGTGAACTTTCTCGTGGAAAAATACGCGCTGGTGCTACCGACCAGCCGGGATTCAGCGCCTGTACCCGCTCTCAGTTAATAAACAGCATCGATATCCTCCGGGCTCGCAGGGCGACCGGCCTGATGACCCGCGACAATTACAGAACGGTAAATAACATTACCCTGGGTAAGTATCCGGAGGCGAAACAATGAAACTGGCCCTGACGCTGGAAGCCGACAGCATTAATGCGCAGACGCTGAACATGGGGCGCATTGTCGTTGACGTCGATGGTGTTAATCTCACTGAACTGATTAACAAGGTCGCTGAAAACGGTTATTCACTCCGTGTGGTGGACGACTCCGACCAACAGTCAACCTGCACACCACCACCGTTAACAACCCTTACCGGCATACGCTGCAGCACCGCACATATCACGGAAACAGACAACGCCCGGTTGTACTCGCTGTCACACCAGACCAGTGACTTCGGCGAATCAGAATGGATTCATTTTACAGGTAGCGGATATCTGTTACGTACCGATGCGTGGTCATACCCGGTTCTGCGGCTTAAACGCCTGGGGCTGTCAAAAATGTTCCGCCGTCTGGTTGTCACACTTATCCGACGTTATGGCATCAGTCTCATTCATCTGGATGCCAGCGCTGAATGCCTGCCGGGTTTACCTACTTTCAACTGGTAACCAGAAACAACATGAAATCATTAACCACTGAAACAGCGCTGGATATCCTCATTGCGTGGCTGCAGGACAATATCGACTGCGAATCGGGAATTATCTTTGACAACGATGAGGATAAAACGGATTCGGCAGCACTGTTGCCCTGTATCTAACAGGCCCGGGAGGATGTCCGTACTCTTCGTCATCTGCAGCTTCTGCACCAGAACCGGTAAATATCACTCACCATACTTCATTCCACTGACGTCAGCCTGAACAGGGCTGGCGTTTTCGTTTATAAACCAAAAGGGAAACCGATAATGTCAGACATCACAATCTCCCGTCCGGAAGTGGTCACCGGGCATACGGACGTTATCTGCTCAACCAGTATCCGCCACATTCTGGCTGTACGAAAGAGTACACTACTGCAAATCGACACACTTATCCGGCAACTGGCTGAAATATCAGCAATGACAGAAAGTATTGGCGGTAAAGCCGCCCCGGACTGGGCCATGAAACAGGATTTTCGCTGCGGCTGCTGGCTGATGGAGAAACCGGAAACCGCAATGAAAGCCATCACACGCAATCTCGATCGCGAAATCTGGCGTGACCTGATGCAACGTTCAGGGATGCTTTCCTTAATGGATGCACAGGCCCGTGATACATGGTACCGGTCACTGGAGTACGATAATTTTCCGGAAATCAGTGAAGCGAACATTCTGAGCACATTTGAACAACTACACCAGAATAAGGATGAGGTGTTTGAGCGAGGGGTGATCAACGTCTTCAGGGGACTGAACTGGAATTACAAAACCAATTACCCCTGCAAATTTGGCAGTAAAATTATCGTCAACAACCTGGTGAGGTGGGACCGGTGGGGGTTTCATCTTATCACCGGGCAACAGACTGACCGACTCGTCGACCTGGAAAGAATGCTACATCTGTTCAGCGGCAAACCGATCCCCGACAACCGGGAAAACATCACGATTCGTCTGGATGGTCACATCCAGTCCGTTCAGGGTAAAGAGCGCTATGAAGACGAGATGTTCATCATTAAATACTTTAAGAAGGGATCTGCACACATCACTTTCAAAAGGCTGGAACTGATTGACAGAATTAACGATATAATAGCCAGGTACTTTCCTTCTGTGCTCTCAGCCTGATCCCGAGTGTGATTTCCTTTCGATATCAAAAGGGACTGCGGGTATAATTGAGGGTACATTTTTAACCAAACCAAACAAATTACATTAATATCAATATGATAAAAGAAATTTTCGATTCCGAGTCCGGCACCAAATTCATATAAACGGACCTCCACGGAGGTCCGTTTTTCGTTTCAGGAC
>ERZ1034818.248-NODE-248-length-16699-cov-15.775415_pt1 | contig 16699 bp, 21 predicted proteins | sample MGYA00520595_ERZ1034818 | MGnify/ENA primary metagenome ERZ1034818 (study PRJEB33766, sample SAMN09781689) | gut metagenome | biome: gut microbiome | host: Homo sapiens | place: Madagascar | study: EMG produced TPA metagenomics assembly of the PRJNA485056 data...
CGCTCCGGATGAATATGATGATCTCATATCAGGAACTTGTTCGCACCTTCCCTAGAAACTTTGGCTCATATGAGTGCTATGTCTCTAATCTTAATAAGCGTTGTCCAAAATGTCACGCAATCTTGGACGAAAATGATTATTCATACCCTACCATTTCATGCATAACTGATTGGTGTGGATGGCAGCCAGAAGAGAAATATGCAGGATTGCATTCAAGTGAACTGCAACAAAAAATCTATACTGAAATAGATAGGCGAGTCCATTCGGGTGAGTATAAGTTGAGATAGAGGGGACAGGGGCAATGTTGCGGAAGTGTGAATTATGTTTAAAAGAAAAAGAACTTGCTGAGTCGCATAGTATCCCACGGAGTTATTTTAAAAGATTAAAAAGAACTGACTCGCAGTTGATCGTTATAAAAAAAGGTCTTAAACCTAAAAGAGAAAATGTTGATCCAAAAGAACCGCTACTATGTTTTGATTGTGAACAGTTTATAAGTCGTGAATTTGAAGGCTATGGTACAAGGTTATTACGAGATCATCGCAACATTAGAAAAAACTCTGATCACTTGATAATAAATTCTTTTGATTATAAGAGGTTTTATTTATTTTTGCTTAGTATATTGTGGCGTGCATCTATTTCTAAAGGTGTTCATTACTCTACAGTAAATGGTGCCCCCGTTTTGGATGATTTAATGCGGCATTGTATAGTAAATAAAACGATACGAATAAATAGAGTCAGTCAGATTAAAATTGATAACTTCATAAAGATTTGTGTCTTTCGTATGGTGGATGGGACTAATAATATAAGTGATGATGTAATTAAGTCGGTGTTAAGTAATTTTGCATTTAAACGCGTTGAGGCTGTTAATGGTTTTACTTGGTATTTTCTTGTTGAGGGATTTGTTGTTTTTTATGTATTTACTATCGGTAAGAACTACCATGACATTAGGAGAATGAGATTAAGATCTCAGTTGACAAGTGGCAGTCACCAAAAGATTTATAAACTGGAGATATCCAAAGACGCTTTACTTGCCGAGATTTTTAACGACATGATCGTTTCGGCTAAGTGTAATCCAGATGCTTAATTATGACTTTATAATTCCAACTTTTTGTTTCTTCAATTTTTTGAAAATGTTTAAACTCTGAATGAATTATATGTAAATCAGGAGCATATACTATCTAATTTAATGCACTAAGTTATGGCTTGAAAAACTACACGCTTATGGTTGCCCCTCCCTCAACGGTTAAGGCTTCAACTTCCCCCGTGCGCCTTTCCCAGCCGAAGGCTGGGTGGGCTGTATATCGATTTGCCTTCCTCTGTGGCGTTTATGACTCTGTTTCGCGTTCTGACCGTGAGGCTGTGGGTTAGGGTTACTCTTCTCTTTAAACGCTAAATCACTCCTGAATCTCCACTGTTAAAGCACTTTGTGGTGATGCTGCGTGCTTCTCTTGGCTGCGCTTGTATCCGTCTCGTTTGGGTATACCGCATTGTGATGTGCCGCCGCTGTCGCAATCAAATTTATTTTATACCCTATTGACCACGGTTTTTAAGTGTGATCTCCTTCATGTCGGGATGTGATACTTCACTGAGATTTGGAGGGGGAATCATGAATAACGTTCGTCTGTATGCCAGGGCATCCACCGCCGAGCAACACGCCGACCGTGCCGTTCCTGCGCTGGAGGATTTCGCTAATGAGCGTGGTTGGTCTATTGCTGCGCGATACATCGAGAACGCCAGCGGTGCGCGGCTGGAGCGTCCTGAACTGATGCGCCTGCTGGGTGAGGCGGAGGCTGGCGACGTTCTACTTGTTGAAAGCATAGACAGGCTAAGCCGCCTGACTCAAAAGGAATGGGCAACACTGAAACAGAGGATTCAGGATAAGGGGCTGGTGATCGTCGCCGTTGACCTGCCAACCTCGTGGCAGTTGCTGAACGAAACCGCGTCAGAGCTAACCAGCGGCATCCTCAGAGCCGTTAACGCAATGCTGATCGATATTCTCGCTACAATGGCTCGCGTGGACTACGAGACGCGACTGATGCGCCAGCGGCAGGGCATTGAACGAGCCAAAGCTGAGGGGCTTTATCGTGGGAGTCAGAAGGATGCCGCCGCTCGCGAGACCGTCAGGGAAATGCTGGCGCAGGGTGTGAAACCGGAGCGCATCATGAAAGCTGCCGGGATAAGCCGGGCAACGTTCTACCGCATCAAGCGAGAGTTGGCCGCCAGCGTCTGAATCGTGGCTGCTTCCTGTTGACATACGATATGCAGTGTGATTTTATGGGCTTCTAGATGGCTAAATGAAAAGGCAAACTGGCCGCCTCAAGTGTCACGGCCTGCTGGGTATCCGGTGCAATCGGAGCTGGGCGGGATGGTGAGTAGCGTCACCATAAGCCAACGGTGAACCACGATTAATGCAGTGGCGTAGCGGTACAATGGCGAGCGTCTGAATACAGCGTTTCGGGTACTAGGTAGGTAATCAAACGGCATGTTAGCTGGGAACGGTGAGCATGATACGCGGTGGACTGCTAAACCCTGATGTAAATCCAGTGGTGCTGGAGCGTGAATACGGGGCTGGGCTTTTGACTACTGTTTGTGGTGGTGGAGAGCTGTGTTTGTTGTTTAACCTACAACCGAACATGGCGCTACGACTGGCCGTTGCTGGGCTGTGGGTGATGGATGACCTACAGCTTTTGTATTGATTTCAGAGTGTTATCTTATACGTAATGTCGTAATGCTATGATTTATAGTGTATTTTCGTATTACTTGCGGCTCTCGATGCGAAGAGATGGCGGGGCTTTAGCCGTGCCAGACGATGAGCATCGAGATCAGATTGTGAATGTGATTTATCACTGAACAATTCGAGGGATGGGGCAGGGGAAGGGGTTCAACGGTAATTTATTCAAGATGTGGTTAGGTTGACTAAGATTTATACAGACTTATCATTATTAGGTTTACTTATCAAGATCAACTTTATTAAGCATCACTTATAATTCTTGAATAAATTATCTATGGAGGTTCTTATCTGGTGTCATCTCCTAGATGGCAAGTGCTGCGCCTCAGTGGCTCTGCTTTGCCTTAACGCGGAGACGTTCCGCCGTCTCCACACCTCTCAACGGTGCAGTGCTTACGCCTGCTTGTACTCACCTGTTCGGCTCGTTTATCAGTCGCCGCCTGCTGCTGCGCTTCTCTTTTGCTTTGCGAAATGCGATGCTCGGCGCTCCTCACAACCGTGTTAGCCGCGCTGGCAATCCGGCGGGGATATGTAGTGAGACGGTTTTCACTTGGTGATGATGACTGCCACTTGTCTGATGATCATTCAGCAATGTAATCTGTGAACGGATTGGAATGGACTTATGCCGTAGGGAGTTGACCGTATGGAATACTCAGAAAATAAGTGTCGTGCTAATGATTCAAGTGTTGAACTGAGACGGCTATTAGCTGAGCTGGTAGTGATTCTTGAAATGAAAGAAATGATTGAATCAATACAGGAGAGGAAGAGTTATTTCGGAATTGATAACACTGATTCAGATAATCATTGAAAGCATTAATCAGCTTGTTAACTGTTATACAGCGTATCTTTGTTCGTACCGCTCATTGATTCATCGTATTCGATGACAAGTCATCTCATACTCTTCATCATTCGCCGATTGGCTTAACGTTCGCTACGCTCACTGCCAATCGCTCACTCCGATACAACTTCTTAAAACCATTATACAAATAGCTGTCAAGAAATTTAAAGCTGATAATTCCGATCAATATTAATTTATTGATCTGTAAAATTTATAGGTAATAAAGATAACCGTTTAACCAACTGTATTTATTAATAAATTTAAAAGTGTCTAATAAGAAGGACAGATACCATAAAATGCCTACTAATCCACACTTGAGTAGCCTACATCACCTTGTCTGCTAACTCCTTGCTAATAGTGGATTGTGGCGCACTTGCTTTAGAAGACGGCTACTGTGGGGAGACTAGCCCCGGATAAATGAGAGCTACTAATAAGGGAAAGGCTACCGACCAGTAGAAACTTGTACTAAGGCAGACTGAAACCGCAAGCCCGCCTACTATCCATCCCGCTGCAATGCCCGCCGTGTCTGCATTTAATCTAAATCACGGGATGAAGATCACTACTAAAGAGAGCCAGAACATCAGCGCTATTGCAATAGAGGCATCTACTGTGAGAAGCGGTACACCCGCCGCTGCTTTGCGCGGTGGTGGTTCTTTCACCAACGTCACTCCCGTGCCGCTCTAAACTCACTTTAATTTCTTGGAGAATTTATCATGCCGAATAGATTAAACCGCCTGCTGGCTCAGGCCGCAGACGTTGACCCTCTTAACACTGCTGCCGCTGACGCCCAACAACTTGTACAAGATAAGATTATTGTGTCCCGTAACAAACAATGTCCCATCAAACGTAAACCTGTACAGGCTGCGTTTAATACCGAAACCAAAGAGTTTTACTTTAACGCTGACGATTCTGTTATGTCGTTCCGTGAATGGAAAGAAGCGAACGGCATCGGCCGCAAGCATCATGCTCGCCGCTCTGATGTCGGGCTGCGTCAAGTCATCCAACCCGGCGATGTAATCCATTGCCGACGCGCTGAGATTGAGCAATGGCTGAACAAGAAGCCCGCTCGTTATGTTGACCCGCTGCCGCCAGATTTCCCCGGTGTGCGTGTCGATGATGCCGCATTGAAACCGCGCGAGCACGCCATCCCGGAAGCGACCACGGGGCAAAACGCCTTTCTTAAAGCCTGTCGCGAGTTCCTGATTTGCGACGATGCCACCCTGAAAAGAATCAATCGCGGCATGAGCCAACTGGAAGCTATGCGCCATGCTGACTTTACGCGAATGGGGGACAGCCCGGCTTTCCGTCAGTTGTGGTGCGGTGAGCTGAAACCCACGGATGATAATTTCAATACGCTGAATCTGCATTGTGACGTTGGGGGCGCTGGCCTGCCGCCGTCCATCCCGCCGCTGGTTACAGCGCCGTACAGGTTCCGCGAGCTGGAGCAATGCGACCGCCCGGCGTTTGTACCATTACCGCCGCCAGATGGTGGCGACTGGCGACCCGGCCAGCAGGACGTAGCCGCCGCTGTGTTTGCCCGTGACCGCGATATGCTGGCGGTGCTGCCGACCGGGTACGGCAAGACGGCTGCGTTCACCTATGCCCTGCAATTCGAGTCTGACGCGGGTGACGGTCTGACCGTTATTGTTGTGCCGACGAACACCATCAAGCAGCAGGTGTTACAGCAGTTAAGGGAGGCTGGCGTTCACGCGGTGGCTTTTGGCGATAAGCTACCAAAGCGGCGTAATGCGCAGCAACTTGCGGGGCTGGCTGCTGGCGCTTTCCGCGTCGCTGTCGTTTCGCCGGAGCATCTGGTGCCGGGAAGTCAGGTGCTGGCGGCACTAATGGCCGCTGGTGTGGACAGATTTATCATCGACGAAGTTCACACCGTGTACGACTGGGAGTTCCGCGCCGCTTTCCCCGCGATGAAGCACACCCTGCAAAATGCCTTCCCTGATGCGCAGCGTTGCGCGTTTACCGCGACCCTGCGAAGAGGTGATGAGTTTGAGCTGATGAAAGAGCTGGGCTGTCGTGGCGAGTTCCTGACCTTCCGCGCTAGCGCTGCCAGAGAAAACATCCAGCTTGTTCCTGTTCGGCAATGTGAAGCGCAGCGCAGCGCTGCTGTTGGTCTGGTCGATGCCCTCCCGGTGGATGAAAAAACGCTGGTTATGGTGGACAGTATCAAGATGCTTTACGCGTACCTCGACGAGCTGGGAAGCCGCGCCCGGCCTTATCATTCCGACACCCGCCGCCTGAGCCGTGACCAGCGTCACGCAAACGCTGAGTGGTTCGCCACTACGCCCGGCGCGGTTCTGGTGGCGACAAAAGCCTTTGGCCTCGGAGCTGATATCTCTGGCGTGCGTGCCGTAATCGTCACTTATGTTCCCGAAGACCTGGCCGATTTAGTGCAAATGGTTGGTCGTGCTGGACGCGACGGACAGCCTGCCCGAGCGTTTCTGCTGTGGTCATCGTTGGCGCTCGATGCCGCACCTGATGAGCTGGCGGTGTTGTACCGCCCTGAAAACTGCAATTGGGGTTACATCTCCCGCTTCCTCTGAGCTGACCAGCTCGCCTGTTTAATTCCCCTTCTGGAGAATCCTTATGCCTGATGAAACCGTGCTGCATCGCGCGGGGCGTTCTGACGCCCTGCTTAATGCGCAGCTCGCCTTCGCCCTGAACGGGTATTCATTTGACGGACTGGCCGAACGTCATCGCAAGACCCTTAATCGTGAAGCCATCCTTCGCGATGTATCTACACCGCTGGAGCGATATTGCCTGCTGAATGATTGCGCACCGTGGGAGTGTCTGGCCGCCGTGCTGAACCGCATGAAAAGGCCGGACGGCTCGCGCCTTTGGAAAGCCGCCCGCTTATCGCGTGAGGTGTTCAATGGCCGGGTGCATCCAGTGCGCAAAACGCCTGATGAAGTTTACGCCGCCATTGCCCGCCGCCTGTTCCTGCCGAAGCCAGTGCATCTGGAAGTGATTCAGCACATCCGGGCGCTTGGCCTGTTGCCACTTAATGGAGATGACTAATGACAAAGACCGAGTTTGAAAATGAAACATGGCGCTTAAAAGGCTTGCTTCTTGAGGCTCTAATCCGTCGCCTTGAGGAAGACAAGGCTGGGGAAGGTCGCATGGCCGCAGCGGAGTTATCCAGTGCAGTCAACTTCCTTAAGGCCAATGCAGTAGAAGCGCCGGACGCATCGTTTAATCGTGTATTTGAGGATGACGAGCAATGACACCCACAGAGTTTAGAGCATGGTTTGCCACCCTGCCGCCGAATTATCAGAGCGCCGCACGCACCATGTACGACAACGCCCGCAAGTCGGGCACACATACCGCGTCAAGCCTTGCGCTGATTCACACGTTGGTTACTGACCAGATCAAATTTGATTCGGAGTTTAATTTATGACTTTGAGTATTACCGATATTCAGCGCATTAACGCGCTGGCTCATAAGCACCTAAAGAACAATGAAGAGATTGCAGCGGAGACAGGTCATACCCTGACCGATATTGATGCTGTAATCCGTGGCGTCTATGTCGATGACTTGGCCGAACATTGGAAAGACGATGCTGATATCACTCTGGCGGAGTACAACGCCATCCGCAGCCGCTATAAGCCCGGCAAGCTGCACCGCGATACAGAGTTTATGATTGCCCGCGATATGCTGATTCGCCCTGAGACTGTGCTGGCTATCGCCCATTCCCGTTTTAGCAACGTCCACACGCACCCAGTGCCCAAAGCCGTGAAAGCAAAGCCGGAGAAAGGGAAAGTTGTGCGTAAGTTGGTGCCTGCTGATTTGGATGAAATCCATAAGTTAGAGCGTTTCGGTTGGCCTGTTGCTGACATCGCCGGAAAGCTGGGTATCCCGTCTGAGGTCGTCGCTTTCGTTAACCGCAGCTTAAAGAGTCGCTGGTCATATGGCGACATTCTGGAGAATGTTAACGCGAAGTGGGGATCAGAGTGATGAAAGAGAGCGACATCATTCACCCTGCAATTGACCCGACTCAATACGTCAATCTTGACGAGATGCGGGAAGGCTACGCTCCTGTTAAGCCGCAGGGGTGGGACGTTTTAACAAAGAACCTTCGCAGTGAGTTGGCACCAGTTCGATCAGAGGCCGCGAGCGGGCGCAGGCAGCGACCCCGTGGCTCCGTTGGTGAGCGCCGCTGGCTCCGTAAACGCGGATTAATTTAATGAGGAATTTACCATGAGCACCATCATTTTAATGGAGCCACGCCGCGCGGCGGATTGCGGGCAACAACTGAAATTCATCGCCGAGGCTTTGAATCTTCGTCAAATCGATTTGGCTCATGTGTACCAGATCGACAGACAAGATCTCGGCAAGGCATACCACGGACAGAAGATGATTCCTGCCCGATGCGTACATGCGCACATGCTTTTACTTGAACTGGCGCACCGCCGAGTTACATCACAAGAGGTTGCATAATTATGGCTGACAATCAAAACCCTTATCTCGCTGCTGGCGCTGATGCTGCACCGCAGCAATCGCCGTACATGGCTGCACCTGTTGGCGCTGACAATGGCGCATCCCGCTTTAGCCCTGCGCCTGCTGATGCTGATTTCCTCCGTACCCAGCCAGTTAACGGCAATGGTGGCGGCCAGTGGAATAATGGCAATATCGCGAATCAGCAAGACCAGAACGCTGACAGCGCCGGGGCGCAGGTGGGCGATACTATCCCTCTGATGGACGGAACTGCTGTCGAGTATACCGCTGAGCTGCAAGGATTGATGGGGCAGTTTCACCAGTCCATTGAAAGCCAGCTCGGACAGGGAACAGTTGACGCGATGTTACAGTACGCTGGCACGCTCGACAGTGGGACGCAATCAACCCTTGAACGAATGGTTATGTCTGGCGACCCTGCGCAGATGCAGCGGGCGGTTCAGTACCTGCAAGAGAGGATGTCCGCAGGCACTGCGACTGGTTATGTCCCATCACAGGGGAACCCATACGGCCAGTCTACCGCGCAACCTGTCGGAATGTCTCATGCTGAGTTTATAGCAGCGTATGACCAGCTTTCGCAGTGGGCGCAGCAATCAGGGTATGGCCCCGGCCATCGCCAGTACGATGAACAATACCGCGCTCTGGTTGCGCAGCGCTCCGCTGGCAAACGTGCTGGCCGCTAACGCCCAACGGTGGAATGCGCTCTGCAAGACCGAGTGCGCACCGACCCGGTACTACCACACCAATCTATGCGCATGAGTCCCCGCAAGCCGCATTCTGCGCGGCATCTGAAAGCCTGTTTTTAATTAACCGAGGTTCGTAATGAGTACCTGTAATTTCCATGCTGTGGAGCGTGTCGCTGACGTGCGCCCGGATTTCGCCTTGCCGTTGGGTAGATGCGACCACATTTACCCTGAGCGTGTGCAGCACGTTTTCAATCCAGACGAAGCGGTTTATATCGTTGCCCGGTCTGCCACATCCGGCACCCGCACATCTGGCGTTAGCCGTGGGCTTTCCCCTGTACTACCGCCGAAGTTGGCCGAAAGGCTGCGCGAACGTGAACGGCACGAGAAGAACCGAGCCAGACCCCGCAAGGTGATCACTGAGGCGATACGCGCTGACATTATCGATCGCTCTGCAAAAGGTCAGAAAAATCGTTACATTGCAAGCAAGGTTGGTGTGTCTGAAACCTCTGTGCGGAAGGTGTTGAACATGGCGCGTATGAGTGCGCACTAATGCAAGGTAATACTTTCGCCTTACTTCACGCGCACTAACCCCTGAGAACCGCGCCAGCTCTGGCCTCAAAACGCCCATTCCGGGGCACCTCATCCCTTTAATCGATACCGTTCTGAATCCTGCCTCGGCGGGAGGATTACGCACGTCTGTGCCATGACGATGGCGCGGGCTTCATCAACATATGTAGGAGTTTTGTTATGGCTGATACTTCGTACAGTCCCGATCTGTTTCGCCCACATTATGGCGGGGTGGAATCCGACAATGATATTCACATCGAGGCTTATGACCGGGATGTCCAGACCCGTTTAGAGTCCAAATCCGTATTTCTGGCCGAGAGGCTGTCTACATACAGGCCGCTGAAAGCCAGCAACCAATACCGCATTGATCGCCTGAGTGGTGATCTGGAGGTGAAGGGCAGAACCGCAGGGCAATCGCTGGAGCCTTCCGCCGTTAAGTCGGACAAACTGATTATCTCTGTGGATACGCTGAGCTATATCCGCATCCCGATTGACTATCAGGATGACTGGACAGCTCCCACCTTTCGCGCAGAGCTGAGCCGCAATATGGGGACAGCTCACGCTAAATTCTACGATGAAGCGCACACCATCCAGCTAATCAAAGCGACTGACTTTGTACCGCCGCCGACACTGCAACCAACGTTTAACCCACTAACGGATAACGTGGTCTCGCTCGACCTGACAACGGGGAGCGAAGAGGATGTGGCTAACGAGCTGGTTCACGCTATCAAAGCTGCTGTTAATCGGTTCCTGACTGAGAAAGATATTCCGGTGGCTGAACTGGTACTGCTTATCGACCCGGCTTGGTTCAGCATCCTGATGGAACATAAGAAGCTGATGAACGTCCGTTACAGCCGGGATAGTGGCAACGATTACGCATGGCGTCGTGTTGGCTATGTCGCTGGGGTGCGAGTTATTGAGCTGAACAGTTACCCGCAGGAAGCCATTACCGGGCATGAACTGGGCGCTGATTATGACGTTACCGCAGAGGAAGCGCTGACGAGGGCTACGCTGTTCAAACCTTCCTCTGTGCTGCTGACGGTCGAAGCGCAGAGCGTCATCAATCGCCAGTGGGATGATGAGCGCGAAATGACGATGGTGATGGACTCATATCGCCTATTCAATGTTGGGCTGCGTCGCCCTGACTGCGTTGTTAATTTCCGCGCGGCTGAATAACAAAAGGGGCTGAGTCATGGTTAATGATCCTTACGCCCCGGAGCTGCTGCGCTCTTTGTTTCGGTACGATTCGGAGACTGGCCGCCTGTTCCATGCAGTGGACAGGGTAGGCGCTAATAAGCGTGTTTACGCTAGAGCCGGGGAATTGGCCGACACCGCAACGGACAGCGCCGGGTATCGGCGCGTGTCTGTCCGCATTGGTGGAAAGTCATACATGCTTTACGCGCACCGTGTCGCCCTCATCATTGCTGATGGTGGTATTCCTGCCGGGATGCAAACTGATCATATCAACGGCATACGTGATGACAATCGTCGGATTAACCTTCGCACTGTTACACCGCAGGAGAATCAGCACAACTACCGCAAAGCGAAGGGATACAGCCGTCATTCCTGCTCTGGTCGGTGGGAGGCTTACATTCGCGTTGGTGGCGTTCGACATCACCTCGGTTTGTTCACGACCGAAGCGGCTGCGCGTGCTGCGTACCTGAAAGCGAAGCGACTCTATCACCCATCAACGCCAGCCGACTTGTTAAGGGCTGCTTAAATTTTATAGGTGATAATTAATGGCTGATGAAAAACGAATCAGGCAGATTAGACCACTGGCAGATGATGACCCACGCCGCCAGCGGTACGCCGAACTTTTGGCGCAAGCTGGCCGGATGACCATCCCCCGGTTGCATCCGGGCGACGCTAACAGCGTAATGAGCCAACTTGCGACGATGCTTGGCGCACCTGTCCCGTTTATTGGGACTATGCGGGAGCACGCCGCTGCATGGCGTTCCTGTCTGCTGGAGCAAGGGCTTGGCGATCTTCTGGATGGATTGAGTAAACAGGTGCTGACAATCTTCTTTCTACTCTGCTGGAGAGACAGCGCTTTGCGATTGGCTGGGAAACAACGGGAACAAATCGCAGCGGCAAGTGAAGGTCTGACCCTAGAGCGCTACCGGGCAATGCGCCCGGATAACAGCGAGGATAAAGAAGATGACATTGACGATTAAATTACGGTGGCGGTACATCGAGCCGCCGCCTACGGCTGGCGCACTCGCTGACCTTAAACAGTGGGTAATGGATGCCGGAGAGCCTGAGCTTGAAGCTGAATTTCGTAAGCTGCTGGGACTGATGCGCCGCAATGGTATCAGTGACGAACGTGTTAACGCGATGGCCGATGAACTTTATGCTTTGGTACGCCAACACCAGTGCGAAGAATACGAAGCCTGCAAGCGGGCTGCGTCTGACAATGGAGGATTTGACGAATGGCTACTACCGAACAGAAGTTGAGAAAAGCTATGCGGGGCTATCTGGAATATCTCGGCAATATGCCGCTGGCGGAACGGATTACAAACGCTGCTGCATTCGAAGATGTTTATCGCTTTCTGTTGGATGGTTCCGGGCGGCTGGAGCTGCGTCGCGCTGACGTGGCCGCTGTTCGCGTCTTCCTGTGGAATTATCAATACCAGCGCTGCGCGATGACCGGGAAGAAAGTCGCACTCAATCACACGACGCTTGACCACGACCACCACACCGGGAAAGTGCGGGCTGTAATTCATCGTGCCGCCAATAGCGCGGAGGGTGGCTATCGCACCGGGAACATGGCTAGGATGCCGAAAGCGACGGCGGACGCACTGGTTAGAACGTACCGCCGCCAGTATCATGGATTGGCTGTGCTGTATCCTTCTTAAGACGCTTATGCAATTTCTGGATAGCGGACTAACTCAACATAATTTGATAGCTCTTGCATTCCCGCCCCTTGGCTATATGTCTTGAATGCCTCCGTTTTGGCCTTTTTCTCAGTGTGCCCCGTAATAGCGCCAATGCGCTGCTCTGGTACACCAGCCCGATCTAAGCAGGTAATGAAATGACCACGCAGGGAGTGGAAACATTGGCGATCTGTTGCCATTGGTAGCACGCGACGGCGTAGCCGTGTGAATGCCTGCGAGTACCACGGGCCACGCTTGCCATCTGCGCGTTTAATCTTGTTCGACTGAGGTAACAGGTACTCCCCATTATTTTGCTCAAGGTATTTATCAACGATACCTATTAATAATGAGTGAATAGGGACATGCCTGATGCCTGCCTTCGTTTTGGATTTACTGACGAAAAAGCATCGTACACCCTCAATTGTAATAATCTCATCTCGTTTAATACTGGAAATTTCATCAAGACGCATACCGGAATATAAACCGATTATTATTACATCTCTTATTTCGTCACCTGCCTCTTTTGTTAATACCTGTAGCTGGTTTGGTTCAAATGGTTGGTAGCTTTCGTTCGTCTGGCGGGCTTCCAGATTGTGGCCGTGAAAAGGATTGTCAGGGGCTATGTTGTCATATTTACGCCGAGCGAAGTCGTACAGAGTCCCTAAGCAAGTTAACCAGTTTTGCAACGTCTGCCGGGAAAACTTATCCTGATTCACTTCCAGAAAGTCAGAGACAATCCTCCGCCCGATTCCGTTAATCGTAATGGCTGGGCGTTTAATTGATTTAGTGAACGCTGACACGGCACGAACTGATTTACTCAAGGTGGAATATGAGCGGCGGTCTTTGTATTGCTCTGTGTACTCTTTACTGACATCTACCAATTTTGGCGAGGCTGGTTTTCCTCGCTCTGCTGGAATAGTTGCGGGAGTGGTAATGCTGCTGGATACCCCCGCCAACAAGTGAAGGTCTGAAATAGCGGAATGAATCCGGGTAATAGGGTTATCCGGTTTCATCATGAGCTGTAGCTTGCGGAACTCTAGTAAGTATTGATCACGGAAAATGCGAGCTTGCATGATGTCCCGTGTGCCTGTCGATTTCTTGAGCGAGCGCCGCCCGTTCCAGAGGTGGCGCATGTAGACCGGGATAAAGATTTGAAAGATGAATATCCCATCTTTGTTTGCATAAAGATAAGAAGTCTTCTTGATTGGCATGGTAATTACCTTGTAATCTACCGCTACCAACTACCGGGATAAGTACCGCGATTACTTATTTTGGTTCACAATTCATAGGGTTAGCAAAGAGGGTTCGATTCCCTTCGCCCGCTCCAATTTATCTTCACCTCATCAATCTGCCATTTTTGCTGTATCTGATTTTCTATATTATCTTAATTCAATCGCTTCAGACTTTTCGCAATCGCCGTAATATTTCCCCATTTTGTTGTAAATAAAAAGCGTTTACGCAATGCAATCCTTTTGTAACAACCCAGGTAAAACACCTTATTTTCAAGTTGTTAAATAAGTGGTTATCTACGCTTTTAACAAACGATTGATGGAATATTTTATGAAAGGGAAATCTGCATTAACTCTTCTGCTCGCTGGTATATTTTCGTGCGGCACATGCCAGGCGACAGGGGCAGAAGTGACGAGTGAATCTGTATTTAACATTCTTAATTCCACGGGGGCAGCAACAGATAAAAGTTATTTATCGTTAAATCCAGATAAGTACCATAATTATCGTCTTCTGATTCACTCAGCCAAATTAAAAAATGAAATAAAGAGCCACTATACCAAAGACGAAATTCAAGGGTTGTTAACATTAACAGAAAACACACGAAAGTTAACGTTGACGGAGAAACCCTGGGGAACATTTATTCTTGCTTCTACTTTCGAAGATGACAAAACAGCGGCAGAAACCCACTATGATGCTGTCTGGCTGAGGGATAGTTTATGGGGCTATATGGCATTAGTATCAGATCAGGGAAATAGTGTAGCCGCAAAAAAGGTTCTGCTCACCCTGTGGGATTATATGTCTACGCCCGACCAGATTAAGCGGATGCAGGACGTCATTAGCAACCCCAAACGACTGGATGGAGTTCCCGGGCAAATGAATGCTGTGCATATCCGATTTGACAGCAACTCCCCCGTGATGGCAGATGTGCAGGAAGAAGGCAAGCCGCAGCTGTGGAACCATAAACAAAATGATGCGTTAGGTCTTTATCTTGATCTCCTTATACAAGCAATCGACACTGGTACAATTAACGCTGAAGATTGGCAAAAAGGTGACCGATTAAAATCGGTTGCGCTGCTGATTGCTTATCTGGATAAAGCCAATTTCTATGTTATGGAAGATTCCGGAGCATGGGAAGAAGATGCCCGATTAAACACATCTTCCGTTGCACTGGTGACCTCTGGACTGGAACGTTTGTCGAACTTACTCTCGAAGAAAGACTCTGTTTTTGTCTCTGATTTACTACGCGAAGCTAAAGCCAATGAACTGGATGAACCTCTTTCAACAACGAGGTTGAACCACCTCATAGATAAAGGTTATGAAAGAATAACGTTACAGCTTGATTTAGGGGGAGAATCCCCAGGTTATCTGGAAAAAGATAAACATTACAGAGAAGCCGATGCGGCTTTACTTAATGTTATTTATCCTGCAAATCTTGCAAAGATAAACACCAGAAGAAAAGAGCAGGTTCTAAAAATAGTTAAAAAACTAGCAGGTCCGTATGGTATAAAAAGATACGAGAAGGATAATTATCAGTCGGCAAATTTTTGGTTCAATGATATTAAAACCGATACCGATCAAAATTCACATGTGAAAAGAGAAAAGAGCTTTATTCCATCAACAGAAGCAGAATGGTTTTTTGACTCATGGTATGCAAAATCAGCAGCAATTGTTTATAAAGAATCAAGAAAAGAAGAGTATTTGAATGACTCAGTGCAATTTATGAATAGATCATTGGCCCAAATAACAGGCGAGAATATGATTGGTGCAAATGGCAGGAGCGTACCAGAAATGGCACTTCCCGAAAGCTATAACTATATCCACAAGTCGGGAACTTTGCATGAAGCGCCAAGCCCTATCATTCCGCTAAATTGGTCGAAAGCTTCAATGACTCTCATGTTGAAAGAGATGTCCAATCTTATCAATGATGAGGGAATTAAATAGTTTTCATAATGAGTTACAGCACAACGTTGGGTATTGACTGAGCAAGATGAACGACAAGGACAACGACATCAGCCTTATGAGGAGCAAGAAAATGAAAGCAAATTCGAAAACGATCAGAAGGATGAAAGTTAATGTTCGGTCTGAGGAAAGTAAATCGAAACACTCATACGTTTGAAACCACTTTTCAAAATTGGAAAGAAAATGGCGAAGATGTTGCATTATTAATGCCCGAATTTAGTGCTAAATGGCTACCGATAGCAGAAGAGAGTGGCAGCTGGTCTGGATGGGTATTGCTTGGAGAAATATTTCCCTTAATTTCATCTGAGCTCGCTGGGATGGCTTTAATGCCAGAAACGGAAAGGTTAATAGGGGAATGGCTCAGTTTATCCAGTTCCCCGTTAAATCTAAAGCATCCTGAACTAAAATATAATCGTTTGCGCGTAGGTAAAGTATTTGATGGAGTATTGAGCCCTGCTCAACCACTAATAAGAATATGGACAGGGGAATTGAATCTTTGGTTAGATAAAGTCACAGTCTGCCAATACGGAAACGCTCCAGCGTTAGACAAAAAATCGTTATATTGCTCCATTCATTTTGTAATTGGATTTAGTAAAACATGTTACAGAAGTCTTGTTGATATTGAAGTTGGTGATGTTTTATTAATCTCAAATAATTTGGCTTATGCGGTTATTTATAATACAAAAATTTTTGATTTAATTTATCCAGAGGAGTTAAAAATGGCTGATCATTTTGAGTACGAGGAAGATTTTGAAACAGATGATTTTGATATCAAAAAAAACGAGAGTGAGATTTATGATGAAAATGACGATCAGATGATTAATAGTTTTGAAGACTTGCCTGTAAAAATTGAGTTTGTTCTTGGTAAGAAAATAATGAATCTATATGAAATAGACGAACTCTGTGCAAAAAGAATAATATCTCTGCTTTCTGAATCTGAGAAAAATATAGAAATACGTGTAAATGGCGCGCTAACTGGCTATGGAGAACTTGTTGAAGTGGATGATAAATTGGGCGTAGAGATTCATTCTTGGTTATCAGGGCATAATAATATCAAATAGCATTTCGCTGATAGCTATACTATCATTATTTACACTATTGCCGTTTATAATAGCATCCGGGACATATTTTATTAAATTCTCGATTGTTTTTGTTATTGTCCGAAACGCGCTGGGGCTTCAGCAAGTGCCATCAAATATGACACTTAATGGGGTTGCTTTGCTATTGTCAATGTTTGTAATGATGCCGGTTGGGAAGGAAATATATTATAACAGTCAGAATGAGAATCTTTCATTCGGTAATGAGTCCAACTTATTGATAGTGTTTTATGTTCAGATAATGCCCGATGACT
>ERZ1034818.249-NODE-249-length-16677-cov-19.577788_pt1 | contig 16677 bp, 16 predicted proteins | sample MGYA00520595_ERZ1034818 | MGnify/ENA primary metagenome ERZ1034818 (study PRJEB33766, sample SAMN09781689) | gut metagenome | biome: gut microbiome | host: Homo sapiens | place: Madagascar | study: EMG produced TPA metagenomics assembly of the PRJNA485056 data...
GCAACTGACTCTTAATCAGTGGGTCTAGGGTTCGAATCCCTAAGGGTGTACAAAATTAAGAAAAAAAAGCACAATCACAGCTTAAATTTCTAGAAGTAGAACGGATATAACTTCCTGTTAATCAGGTAGTTATGTCCGTTTTTGCATTTATTGGCTGATAACAGATTGATAACATCGGAATATAGACGTGTCGTAGGATCATTTACGTGGCAATCTCTACAATAAGCTGATACATAGTTCGTTCGGCTTTTCTTTAGAAATATTAAATCGAAGTGGGTTACTAATATGTTATCAACTGCTTATAAAAATGTTATCAACTTATATTATCAAGAATTGGATAAGAATTCGTTCTACCCATTGAATTTCTTGGTACTTGGGAGACATTGTATAATCCAAATTTTAAAGGATCAAATAATATTGTTGTGTTTTTAACAATCCAATATTATTGTTTATCTTTGCGTCATGAATAGAACTCAGCCCATAGATTACAAGTCCGTATTGTCCTTGTTTCTTCCAGCAGGACTCCTTGACTATTTCGATATAACAGAAGCTTCCAATATGGGAGATTATTTTATGTTGGTCTTAGTTGAGAAAGATATTGTGCCTGAAAACTTACAAGACCTTCCGTTGATATCCAATGGTTTTCACAAGCCAATAACAGTCACTGATTTTCCCGTCCGTGACCACACCATGTATTTCAGAATAAAGCGACGCAGATGGCTTGACAAGTCTACTGGCAAGAGCTACAGCCGCGACTGGGATCTTGTTGCATCCGGAACCAGAATTACCGCTGAGTTCGGAGCTTTTTTAAAAGAATTACCTTGATACCCATGCTGTGAGCATCAAGAGTGTAGCAGAGTTTACGCATTTGAAGGCAAATGTCCTAAATGACTACTACAAGAACCATCTGAGCGGATTTCACTCCTGGAATCAGAAAGAACATTCAGAGGAGTTTACGCTTTATGCCTGCAACCTCGGTGAACATCTTGCCATAGACGAGTCTTCACTGAGCAATGGAGAATTGTATACAATTGTGACCAATAAGGAAGGGCACGGTAGGAAGGGTACGCTAGTAGCAATGGTAAAGGGAGTGAAATCAGACTTTATAATCAAGAAGTTACAGCGCCTTCCTGCCGGTAAACGTGCAATGGTCAAGTCTGTTACTATGGATATGTCAAATTCTATGTACAAGATAGTACGTAAGTGTTTTCCCAATGCAGAGCAGATCGTTGACCGGTTCCATGTGCAGAAGCTAATGTATGACGCTCTTCAGGACTTACGTATAAAACACCGTTGGGAGGTGATGGCTGAGGACAATCGCATGCGTGCTTTGTACAAGGAGAAAGGACTTGAATACAAGCCTGAAATATTAAGCTGTGGAGACACTCTTAAGCAGCTTATGGTAAGATGCAGCAGGTTGCTTATAAGAAAGCCGAATGACTGGACCGAATCACAGACAGAAAGAGCCAAGGTTCTGTTCTGTCGGTTTCCGGACATGAAAGAGTTTTATTATCTTGCTTTAAGATTGGGTAAAATATATTCGGATTACGATAATAAGGATGTGGCGCGTCCTAAACTCGCATTATGGTTTAATCAGGTAGAGCAATGGAACTGTGAAGAGTTTAATACAGTCATCAAGACGTTTCAAAACCATTATGACAGAATACTGAATTTCTTCAATGACAAAAGAACTAACGCCAGTGCAGAATCGTTCAACTGCAAGCTAAAAACATTCAGGGCTGAATTCAGAGGAGTGAATGATCTGAAGTTCTATCTTTATAGAGTAAAACAGTTGTTTGCATAAGAAATACAGATTGTTAAAAACACAACAATATTATATGAGCCATTTTAAAACGGCAAACATTGATTATCTTTGCATTGCATTCTAATAGTGGAGTGCATAATTAAAAAAGATAAATATCATGTCAATTTTTGTAATGTATGGCGATTTTTCGCCTAGTGAAACCCGAATGGTCGAAAAGTATGTATCTAACCTTCCTAAGCGAGTAAAACCTTATGCTTTTGTAAGAATGTGGGGTAAAATCTACTGGAAGGTTAATGAGTAAAAGAAAAGGGAGTGCTAAACAACACTCCCTTCTTTACATCCTCTTTCTTTGTAAAAGTTATATATTATTCTGGAGGATTTTTCTTATCTTCATTTTTATCATTATTCTCATCATTATTATCCTTTTTCTTATCCTTGTCTATATCTTCTTTTGGTAAGCCATTAATACTTGCATCAATTAGCTTGTTAAAGTCTGACTTATATTCTCTATCTTGTATAACACGGAATTTACTATATTCTGTCTCTGCAAAACGCTTTGCTACTTCACGGCTTACCTTACCAGAGTTTTCCAAGATAGGGTATTCGTTGAAGTTAAGAAACATATCCAAACGTTTTGCCCAATCCTCCATTTTGTAAGAGCCAGTTCTTTTCTCTGCCATACGTTCTGCATAATCAAGGAACATATTTACCAACTTATTGAGAGCTGTAATTTCGCCTTCTTGCAAGTAGTTCTTCGCTATGATAGCATCAGACTTGTAGACCTTTCCGCCTGTCTTTTGATGTTTCCAACTTGTAAGCCCCATGTGTGGTTTTGTAGAATCAGCACGTTCTCTAATAATTTCAGATGCAGTATGTTGGTGTATTGCATAATGAAACTTATTCTGCATAGCAGAATAGAACTTTCGAGATATAGGTGACTTAGGATCGTAGTCTTCACTACAATCGCGGAATATATCAGTAATCTTCTCATAGAACATTCTTTCAGAAGCACGTATCTCTCTGATACGCTCCAACAATTCTTTAAAGAAGTCCTTGCCAAAGATACCTTGACCTTGTTTAAGTCTCTCATCATCAAGCGCAAAGCCCTTAACCATGTACTCTTTCAATACCTTTGTTGCCCAAATACGGAATTGAGTAGCCTTATAGTTGCTAATGCGATAACCTACACTTATAATAACATCTAAATTGTAGTAATCAATATTCTCTGTAACAGAGCCTCTTACACCTCTGTTTACGACAGTTGCAATTTTTGCAACCGTCATATCTTTATTTAATTCACCTTCCTTATAGATGTTTGATATATGCCTGCTCACTGAAGACTTATTAACATCAAATAATTCAGCTATACTCTTCTGAGTAGCCCAAATTGTATTGTGTTGTTTGTCTATCAACACTTGAACACTTACCTTACTCTCACCAGAAGAGTAAAGCATAAAATTTGAAAATTCTCCTAAATTATTATTTTCTTCCATATTAAATATAACTTTTACACCGCAAAGATATACATAATATTTGAGAAAACAAAACTTTCCCTACAATTTTGCAGTATTTCTATATCTCAAACTAAGATTTCCAATACAAAAATAAAGGGTAAGTCATTGACCTACCCTCTGTCCCTCGTCCACATCTACCGCCAGAAACACACCCTCCTATCGGTATTACAGCTATCCATCGGAGTTTTTATGACTAAGAATAAAAGAAAGAGAGAATTTACCCTTATTTTTCTTGTATTATAAAAATAAAAGTATTAACTTTGCAGCAGACTTAGAAGAAAGCCGAATGTCTCGGAACAAATAAGGATAAAATGATAAGGAGAAGAAAATATGATGTATCTAGATCCGAAGGCAGATTTGACCTTCAAGAAAATATTTGCAAAGCATCCTGATCTGCTCATCAGTTTGCTCAACTCCCTCCTGCCCCTTTCAGATGAGGAGCAGATAGTGGAGATTAAATATTTGCCGACAGAGCTTGTACCAGAACTTTATGGACGGAAAAACACGATCGTAGATGTACTGTGCCAGGATGTTTCCGGCAGGAAGTTCTGTGTTGAAATGCAGATGGAATGGAGCAATGCTTTTATGCAGCGAGTACTCTTCAATGCTTCCAAGCTTTATGTAACGCAACTCCAGAAAAATGAAGATTATAGTATGTTGAAGCCCGTGTATTCCCTGAACCTCGTGAATGAAATATTCGAGAAAGATATGCCCGATTGCTTCATCCACAATTACCGCATCGTTCACGACAGAGACACGAAGAAAGTGATAGAAGGTCTGCACTTCACCTTTATTGAATTGCCGAAGTTTACACCTCATACTTTCATGGAAAAGCGAATGAGCGTATTATGGCTCCGCTTCCTCACGGAGATTAACTCCAATACAAGAGAGGTTCCTGCTGACTTGTTGGAGTGTCCCGAGATAAGCAAGGCGCTGGAAGAGCTCAAGGTTACCTCCTTTACAGATACTGAGCTCCGTACCTATGATAAATTCTGGGATACAGTAAGAACAGAGAAGACCCTCCTGAAAGACAGATATGAGGAGGGAATGGAGGAAGGTGAAGCTAAAGGTCTAGCTAAAGGCCTAGCCCAGGGTGAAGCAAAAGGCAGCTACCAAAAAGCCCAGGAAATTGCAAAGAAAATGTTGTCTAAAGGATTGGATGATACCACTATCATGGAAATGACGGGATTAAGCCAGGAAGAAATCAAGCTGCTGAAATCATAGAATATGAACTAATCGAGTAGAAGAAAAGTACTACTTTGGATTTTCCTTCCATGTGTGGTCATCACTATTGTTATAATAACATTAGCAATATCCATGGCATCGGAAAAGTAAGAAGCTCCTCCCTATTTATATTCCATTGACTGGCAAATAGATTATTGCCAATCAATGAAATATGCAAATTATTTATCTGGCACTTTTGAGTAAGCCATCAACTTGCCCCCATATTGTGAGTATATCATACACAAATAAATTGGATTTGCCAGTTACAAACTCTCGTAATAGCTGCGTATTTTCTGTGCCATCAATAGACGCCGCTGCTCAAGAAACTCAGGATACAGATCACTGTCTAAGTCGCAAATATTTTCGGGAATACAGTTTGCTGCAAGATTTACTTTAAGGAAATCAGCATCAATAATAGACCCACATTCTGCTTGCTTGGTTTCACACTGTTTCAACGCCAAAGAAAAATAGTCTTTTGGGGCACGCATTCCTATCGATTCATTTACAGGCCTGTCAAGGTAAGCATAGTTGGCTTCCTGATTGTAGAAGTTCTTACTGTAATTGTTTTTGATAAGATACTTCTTGGGGAATATGTGGTGTACGTCCCCACCAAGGCTTATCAACTCACGCACCGTTATATTGGAAGACAATAAAGAAATGTCGTTGAAATAAACCTGAGCAGCTAAATACACAAGATAAGTAGGATTGGTCGTAGACGTGGAGTTCAAATTTTGGGGCAAAGCCACCGTCCAAAAGTTTTCAGACAGAATGGCATCTTCCATAGCCTTAAGCATTGTCGGTACTCCTCGCTCACTTATCTGACGCAAATCCCTTGCAAAAGCAGACTCTGGCGATGTGCTGTATCTTCCGGTTAGAGCAGACAACACATACCATTTCTGAACAATGCGTTTCCGTTCAGCAACAGGCACATCTGACTTTTGGAGCAACAGGTGTATGGTATAGGCAAAATCAAGGGCCATATTTGAAGTGACCATCTTGCTTGATATAAAACCAGCCGACTTGATGGCTAGCATGAACTGCGTGAAGTTGTGCTGACTGATAACATTAAGTACACCTTCATACATTTGCTTGAACGTATCATCCACAATTTCCTCTTTGAAATCTCGGGTTTCAAAGTCACGTCCCGTGAGCAACTGCACAAGTTCAGCCAACTTGGCTCGCTTCAATTTATGCATGAAAGCGACACGTATAACATCATCACAAGTCGGATCATATACTGTCTCTGTATCTGTAGAAAGCCAAGCAAGTTTTTCCAAATAGCCACTTCCAGCAAACTCTGTATCATGTTCCTTGATATAGTTATAATAGGTGGGTACAACTGATAAATGACTGAAATAATCAATGATTTTGCGCAAGGTATTACCCTTGTGCGCCTCATCTGCAGCCATCTTTGACATCACAAAGTCGCCTTGGCTGAGAGCTGAGCCTTTGGAGTTGATGCGGATGAAGATGTCAGTCACCACATCTATATCAAGATTCTCTGACAGTTCTATCACTCCCATCTGAATGGCCTCTATCCCTTTCAAGGTGTTCAGAACTCCCTGTAAGTCCTCGCCTGTCATGTTGGGATTCTGCTCAATATATTTTGGAATAAAAGTCCACGATGAAAACGAAGTACTGAATATTTCAGAAATATCAGGAATCCAATACTTGCTTTTTAAGTGAGCTGGTGTTTGCACTGCGAAAATTTCCGCTTCACTGTTACCATTAGCATAGTCAAGTGCAGCAAACGGATTAAAAGCTATCTTTACACGGCACTCTTTGAACTCATTGTTAAAAACCTTTTGTGCCGCCACGGCAGTCATCAATGCAGTAATGCGTTGTTGACCATCTATAATTACTTTCTTGCCAGAAGATATAGTACCGTCCTTTAGCTTTACATTAGGATTCTTCCAAAGGATAATGTACCCTGTAGGATAACCCTTGTAGAGCGAATCTATTAGGTCACGCACCTGACTGTTCTTCCAAACAAACGGACGTTGTATTTCAGGGATGGCGACGTCCTTGGCTTCTATCAAGCCTAAAATTCCCTTGATAGAGATGAATGTATTTCTAAATTTCTCTCCGTTCATGATTTTCCGTTTAATAAGATTATATTCGTTGTATACTTTTTATAATATCTTCTTCCTCTATGCGTTTAAGCATATCTTTATCGCAGCTTTCAATATTAGCCAAACGATTTGCCTGTTGTGTTATAGCCTTCTCAAAGAGGTTTCTTACAAAACGAGCATTTCCAAAATCGTTCTTACCTTTACCAACTTCCTTTGTTAGGAAATTAGCTGTTTGAGTCAATGCAGATTCTGACAATACGTATTGTTGCTTAACAAGATAGCTCTGGAATATTTCCAATAATTCATTTGGAGTGTAATCAGGGAAATTAATGTACCTGTTGAAACGAGACCTTAACCCAGGGTTAGATTCAATAAACGTTTTCATTTCAGAACCATACCCGGCAAGAACTACAATTAGTCTATCTCTATTGTCTTCCATGCGTTTAAGCAAAGTAGCAATAGCCTCGTGTCCATAATCTTGACTTCCACCTTGAGCCAAAGTGTATGCTTCGTCAATAAACAGGACTCCATCAAGTGCGGTGTCTATAATCTTGTTAGTTTTCACTGCTGTTTGCCCTATATATTCAGCAACTAACCCAGACCTATCAGTTTCTACAAGTTGGCCTTTTTTCAATACTCCTAGTTCTTTAAATATTCCTGCTAATAATCTTGCCACAGTTGTTTTTCCAGTACCAGGATTTCCTGTAAACACACAATGATATGCAATTTGAGTTACGGGAAGCCCTTGTTCTGTTCTTTTTCTGTTCAGTTTTATAAAATTGACCATAGAGGATAATTCTTCCTTTACGGAAGCTAATCCGATTAAAGAATTTAAAGCATCCATAGAATTTAAGACTTCCACAGCCTCTTTTCCTTGTGATTTTTCACAAAAGCCTTTCTTTTGTAAATCTTCTTGTATTATTTGATTTTCCGATGTGCGTGTTTGGGCTGACAACAACTCATTTATAGGAGCTGTTTGGTGAATGGTACTATGGGGGTGCTTTGCAAGTTTAGCTAATTTTAAATTTAATTCGTCTATACTTTTCACATGCACCTCACGCGGCTTGCTACCTTGCGCTGGTCCCACGATACCCTCCATCTCCAACTGGTCCATCAGTCGTCCTGCACGGTTGTAGCCTATACAGAACCTGCGCTGGATCATGCTAGTAGAGCCCTGCTGTGAAAGAACAATCGCGTGGGCTGCCTCTTCGAAGAATGGATCCAGATCGCCAGCACTAATGCTGCCATTTCCACCTGTACTTCCTTCATCATTGGCTGGTTCTGGCAACTCCATTGGTTCGATAGGACCAGGCTGTTCGCAGATATACTCGTTGATGCGCTCGATCTCAGTAGTATCAACGAACGCACATTGCACCCGTACAAGTTCATTGTTTTGGATGCAAAACATATCTCCTCTTCCTGCAAGACGATTGGCATCTGGATGTCCAAGAATGATTTGAGATTCACTTTTTAAGACCATTCTGAAAGCTATGCGTTCAGGAATACTATCCTTAACAGCATCAGTAACAACACTCTTAGAGGGACGACGAGTAGTTATTACCATATGAATGCCCACAGTACAAGCTTTCTTGGCAATATTAACAATAAGGTCTTCCGCCTCCTTTCCATAAGTCATAATGAGGTCACTAAACTCATTAATTACCACAACTATGTAAGGCAAATACTCATGTCCGTCAACGAGTCGCAATCTACGGTTGATGTACATCTGATTATACTCCTTTATATTGTATGCCCCAGCTTTCTCAAAAAGCTTGTTGCGGTCATTCGCAACTTGACAGATGCTATTGAGAGTTAGCATTGCTTTCTTGGTATTAGTGACTATAGCCTCATCATCGGGTATTGCTGCCATAAACTTATTAGCTATCCTCGAATAGACATTTAACTCAACTTTACCCAAATCAATGAGTACCAGCTTGAGTTCGTTGGGATGTTTTTTATAGAGCAATGAGAAAATAATGGCATCCAATCCTAAAGAATCGTTCTGCAATGTAGAGCCTGCAATGAGCAAATGTGGCGCCATAGATAGATCTATCATAAATACCTCTCCGTCAATGTTTTTTCCTATTGCCAACGGAAGTTCCATTCGAGTGTCTTTAAATTGAGAAGAGTTAAGAACACTTTCTATGCTTACAACATCAGGATAAGAATTTGGTATTTCTATTCCAAACGTTTCTTTACCAGGGAATGGAGCGATAACACGAGTTCCGAAGGCAGAAAGGCTTAGAGCGATATCATCCTCGAATTCTTTAACCTTAGATAGAAGCATACCATCTGCTAATTGTATTTCGTAGAGCGTAATGGCAGGACCTACAGATGCATGAATAGTTTTTATCTGTATTCCAAAATTACCCAATACCTCGATGATACGGTTCTTGTTAGTCCTTTGTTCCTCCTCATTTATGTGATTGATATTTACCTCATATTCCTTGAGTAGATCAAAAGACGGATATTTATAACGGGTAAATGGTTCTTTTGGATTAATCGGGTTTATGGTAGACTCCATTTTTTGAGATACGTCTTTTGGATTAATCGGGGGTGTAGTAGACTCCATTGTTTGGGATACGTTTTTTGTGTGATTTGTATCGGTCGAAGTATTTTTTTGAGAGTATTACTAAAATAAGTTATGGATGCAAATAAAATATAAAGCACACAAATAACCAATATAGAAAGAGTTAATGCCGACCATTTGCATGTAGAATGAATTGCCATAACTATTACTATACCAGAGATTGCTAAAAAACTACCTAAGCAAGAATATTTTCTTTTAGGCTTTTCATTTTCATCAGTGGATTGCAGTTTCTCCTTTGCAGATTTTTTAGCAGTTCCAACTTTCTTTACATAGGAAATCCCCGTACCAGGTATACCAACATGAGCTGTTGTACCTGTAGGACCAATGGTGATACCTGCACCACGTTTTCCAATAGAAGTGCTAATCCCCTTCTTCCCAAAGTTCAAACGAACTCCTGGAGCTATTTTTATTGATCTTCTTATTCTTAATCCCATAATAATAAATATTTTCCCTAATGTCGCACCCCGGTTTCCCGCTTATTCAAGCCTAAAGCTCGCCATTATTCGATTTTTTAAATTTTAGAAACTTCTATGGGCAAAGTTACGGTATTATTCTGAAACTACAAAATTTTCGGTTGTTTTTCTTCACTTGAAAAGAAAAGTTTTCGAAAAATATAATTTTCTCATCAGATATTTTCTCGTTTCTGAGATTTTTTATTACGTTTGTCCCATATACCGAGCAGAAAAAAGAAGCAAAAAAAGCGTGGTACAAAGATTACGGAAAACATTCTGAAAATCAACAACTTTAATCTGTTTCTTTATAGGATAGAGAAAGCAAGAACAAGCCTCGTACCGATTAAAACGCAAAGTGCAGACTATTAGATACGTGAGGAAAGTGCATTGAGAAAGTAATATAAGTATAAATAGGGAACGCAGTGCGTTCCCTATCTGTTCTATGGTAAAAGTTATGACTCCCTATCCTATTGGATGGTAATCCAGATACTTTCGTCTCGGTCGCGGGCCGCTACCATGGCGTTGATGAGCCGCTGCAGCCAGATGCGGGAGTCCACCACCATGCCCTCGAACTTGTTCTCCCCAACGAGGATGCAGCCTTGCGTGTCGTCAGGATAATTGCCCGCATGGATGCGGATGCCCTCGAAATTCGGCACACCCAACAGCAATGGCAGCCAACGCTTGAATCTTGGCGAATACGATATGACCACGGGATATGATCCCTCAGGAATGGCCGTATGGCCAGGTACCTTACGTGCCTTCACGCCGCTCTTGCGGCTATAACGGGCATCCACTTCCTTTGGCTTTAGCTTGATACCCAACAGATTGCGCCATGTAGGCTCCATGGAATCGCAGAGATATGTATCCTTGGACAGCAGCTGGCTGTCAAAGGTATGAACCAATCTTCTCTTGTCGTCTATCTTCTTGCCAGGCAGCGAGTTACGACTTACGCTTGCATCGGTCAGCAGATAGAGTCTGCCTATGGTATAAGTTCCTTTTTTAGCTATACGCTTCAATACTATTTCCATTTTGTATGAATATTAAGTGTTAAGTTTTTGAAACTGTTAAACGTTGAAACCTCTCAGGTCGAGTCCGTCAGAACGATATAATAGCTTCTTAAAACTGAATAACTGAATACTGAATACCTTTCCGCCCTGCTTTCCGTCAGCTCCGTCGGCATTTGCTCCCTTCAGAGGAATCTTCTCGATGTAATGGCGGTTCACCCAGTTTCTCAGCATCATCGCCGTGCCCTTCTTGCCGAACTCGTTCTGCTGACGTACCATCTCAGCCTGCGCATAGGTGAAGGTGTCAGGCAATTGCTGCAGCAGGTTGGCTGGTCCTCGCTTGCTCGATTTCTCGCCTACCTCATTAGCCTTGGCTATGCCAGCGCCAAAGAAAATCATCTTGCACCACAGGTCGTAACTCTCGCTCCATCTGATGAACTCTTCTATTTCGGGTTCCCATTTGCAGCCGTTCGCCACGTACAACACGCAAGCCTTGAGAAAGGCAATTACGTTGCCACGGAAGGAAAGATTCTCGAACACCCTGTTTTGTGACATGCGTGAAAAGTCGGCGTTCTCCTCCTTCAACTTTTCTGCCAGGGCGGAAGCCTCAGCGCAGTCTATCCTACCCGACGCCTTGCACAGATTCTCTATGTACGGTCTGAGCGCCTCTCTGAAGGCATCGTCGTATTCGCCATATACAGGCATATCGGCACCGATTTCCCGCTCCGGGATGGTACAGAAGTTGATGCGGCTGATAGGTCCGTCGGTGAGCACCTTCGAGAAATATCGCTGCCCCAGTTGGACGGTGGTCGATGCATTCCAGTTGAACCGGATGGTGATGCGCTCGGTGATACTCGATGTGCCCACGCGGGTCTGGCCGTATGAGTTCCCCGGATCAAAGGCAAGACACATGATTTTGAACTGCTGGTTGCCCTGCCCCTTGAGGGCATCGAACTGGTCTATCTCGTTGAGCGATGTATAGAGGAAATGCCCCTGAGCCTCAGCCGTACGCATCACGAATGCCGGGTTGGTCATATCGGCATCTATCTCCTGGATGATGAGGTTTTCCGGACGCTTGCGCTTATCCTTGTTGGCTCCCTTGCGTGTCACCTCCTCCTTCCATTCCTTCTCCCGGTTTAGGTTCTCACGGTCGCGCTTTCTGATGTCCTCCATAATCATGTTGATAGGCATCTGCACACAGTTCTTGCCTGCGCCCGTGCCAGCCAGCAGACAGCACATCAGGGTAGCCTCGTGCTCCACGTTGTCAATATACTTGAAGGTAGTCTTGCAGAGGTGTGTGGCAAGTGGCGGGAAGATGGCGTGTGCCACAGCAGGCTTGTAGATGTCCGGAGTCTTCGATAGCAGCAGCTCCACGAGTTTTGGGAGATGTTCGGGCATCGGAGGCGGAGCGATTTTATCATCTTCCGCATTGGAATCCGTACCGCCTTCGGAACCCACGGAACTTGCGGATTGGAATGCCACGGCATCCTTCTGGGAGGACTTCTCAGCCTGGGCATTGATGCGAATCACGGCTTGCGACATCGGCTTCGAACTGTCGCCATATTTCGCATAGAAGTCGTGGATGAGCTGCTGGCAGTCACGCTCCTGCGAGAAGGCAGGCATCTTCTGCGCCACCACCGCCTTCAGTTCGTCTTCGGGCATCACTCTCGATGCGCCTGCGCTCATAATCGCCAGGAGCGATGAGTGACGGGAGCCTTGGGAGTTGATATCTACGTCCTTCAGCCCTGCCGCATTGCGGAAGAGGTCGAAGGCTGCGAGGTTCTTGCCGGTTGCCACTGCGACAGCATCCTGAGGAGTTCCAGCAGGGCTGAGATGAGCAGCATGAGCAGCATTGCTATCACAAGGTTGGGCAGGCTGAATAGCAGAGCCAGAAGAAACAGCCACACCTCTTCCGTCGATGGTAAGTCCACGGTCCAGGTAGGCTTGTCTGCGCTTCTTCAGCTCTTCCTGTGGCAGCACCTCGTACCAATGTGGCGAGCGATAGATTTCCGACTCCTTGTCGGTGATGAAGAGCATGCGCTCAGGCGTGATGCAGCTCTCGTCGTAGGGCACGCCCAGCGCCTCGCAATAGGCTCGCTGCGTCTCCTCGATAGTCATGCCGACGGGCATGCGGATGTCGATGTGCAGCTTCTTACGGGCAGAGTACTCCAGGTGCAGCAGGGCTCCCTTCCAGATGGTGTCGCTGCAGTTCAGCTCTCGTGCCTTCTCTATCGCCTTGTCCACATATTTCTTATCGTCCACATCGATGGTGGTTTGGAAGAGGAAGCTTTCGGGCACAGCGTTCTTCTGCGAGCGTCTGTTGTCCCGGAACTGGTAGTAGTGTGCGCAGCGGAAAGGCAGCTGCTTCTTCAGTTCATCGTTACCCCCACGGATGGCAGCTACCAGGTCTGCCATCCAGGGATAAGCGATGGTCTTGTCATAGACCGAGAGTGGCTGGGAGCTTACGCTCCCTTTATTGCCATTCTTGTACGGATTATATGCTATAATATGTTCCATTTTTTTGAAATGTTGAATGATACATTACCCCTTGATGTCTGCCTCCTTGAATCCGGCAATCAGCTCCTTGTGCTCTGCCTTGAGGTAGCGCAGCATGTCCTGCTTGTCCAGGTCTCGGCTGAAGGTATAGTTCACCTGCACCGTGCGCTTGGTGGTGCGCACCACGGCGTGGTTGGTCTTGAAGATTTCCTCGAAGATCTTCTCGCCCGTATGCTCGTAAGGCTTGAAGTCGAACTCGTCGCCTCCCTTCTCGCCAGAGCATACCATTCTGCCCGGTATCACCTTAGGCTGTTCGCAGATAACCTCGGCATCGTTCCATGGCGCCTTGCGGAAGGCGATGGTACCGTTTTCCTCACTGATGATGGCTCCGTCCACCTTCTGGGCGTTGAGGAGCTGCTTCTTTGCTGCTTGTTTCATGATTGTAATCACTTGTTTATAAGATGAATAATGTCAGTTGATTCTCATATCGTTGATATACAGGCCGTCGGCAGCATATCGGATGTCAATCGGCTTTTCTAGAGGGTCATAACAGATTCTTTTCATCATGACACATTCATGACGCCAACATCTGTCCTCGTCCTCCATCACAGGCTGGATATAATCCTTGACCCACTTGTAAAACAACTTACGCTCCGGATCTTTCGAACAGCCTATCGTCATATCTCTCACCACCTGAGAGTCAACGAATATCATATTTCTCCAAGCTATTCTACTTTTTTGCACCACCTTGTCAGTATTGCCAAAGAATTCACCGAAAAACAAACGATGTGTAAAATCCTTCGGCACCTTTTTTGTATGCACTTCCACATACATTTCTACCACTTTCCCCTCCGTATCGGCTAATACCGGGAACAATGTATCTCTGCCGATATCAGTGATGGCAACCAGGTCCTCGATGCAAAAGAACAACCCTCCGTCGATGTTCACTACTCTCAATCCGCCATACTGTGGATGATAAAACACATAAGCATTTTCTGCCATATCAATATATCATATTAAAGGGTTGGGCTGCGAGATATTCGCCAGATTTCAGTTTCAGGAACGGTACCGGATTCCTATAAACGAAAAACGCCCGCAACCAGACTTTACTTGTCTGATTACGGGTGCAAAGATAGGGCAAAAACACCTTTGGGAAAAATAGGAAAAATAGGATTAATATTTGTCCCATAAAAAAAACATCTATGGGCAAAGAAATCTACCACTTTATCATCCATTTCTTGATTCTGAATGTCCTCACAATGATTAAAGACATTGTTGAACGATTTCTAACTGTACGGTTGAAACGGGCTGAAAGCCCTGAGCTAGGAGCTTCTGCCCCTTCAGGGCGTATTGGGTAATTCAACCGTCCAGGTCGTTTTTTTGTTGTATCAGGGATGCCGGAGGATGGCACAGCAAGCCTAGAGTTTCATCTGCTTGATTTCCTCTGCCGTCAGACCCGTCATATCCATGACCATTGCTTCATCCATACCCTGTGTCAGCATCTTTCTGGCAATCTCAAGGCTTCGCTGGTTCATGCCTTTCTCTATGCCTTTCTGGTAGCTGTCATCAATGAGGGTTCTTTCAACGCTTACGGAATCCCAGAACTTGTCGTAGGCCCAGAGTTCGGCATCTGTGAAACCGGAAATCTCCAGTTCTTCTACGGCTTTTCCTATCTCCGGGTCATTAAGCAGGTCGGCTGGTACTTCCTTCGTATTGGAATTGATTTCCGTCAGGAAACGGAGCCACAGCACCATCATGCGCTTGTCGGCGATGGAATGAGGAGTGAACTTAGGGAGTTCTATGAAGGTGAAATGCAAGCCTTCAATGACCTTATTGCTGTCCTTATCGTGCACGATGCGGTAGTTGTGGATGAAATCCGGAGTATCATGCGCAAAGATATCATTTATCAGGTTGAGAGAATACACGGGTTGGAGTTCGCTGTATTTTCCTCCCTTTTTAGCCTGACTCACATAGAGCTTGGATGCATTGAACAATACTCGCTGCTGGAAGGCATCAGACCATTCCATCTGCATCTCCACGCAGAACTTCCTGCCTCTGACGTCAGTGCAGAGTACATCCACTATGGTATTCTTGCCCCCTTCGAGCTGGGGCACAAGTTCTGTTGGCAGATACTTTATCTCGTGTATCTGCTCCTCTTCGCTGAGTGGCAGGAGGGCATTCAGAAGACTGATCAGTCTTGCGGGATGATTGCCGAATATCTTCTTGAACGTGAGGTCTGCCTTAGGATCTAAGTACTTCATATCCATCTGTTTTAAAATCTACCCCACAAAGTTACGATTTCTTTTTGAAACTGCCAAGGATTTCGGGAGAAAGTTTTGAAAAAAGTTATTTTTGGATCAAATAACAAAGGACGTTTACTGGCGATGCGCCTTAATACTATATAATTCAAGCGTATTTCCACTATCATCTCCTTGCGCATATGATATATGATTCTTGTAATCATAAAGTATTCCTTTCTTTTTGTCCCAAGCATTACATTATCTCCAGCAAATCTTGACTTTTGGCCCATACCAAATGTAGAGCCACAGCATGATGGTGATGACGAGACAAACGATTGACGACCAATGGCTTGGGTCGGAGAGGCATTTGAAATAAAAATTGAACAGACCATGGAAGCAGGCCACCAGTATAAGAGAATGCGTATCACGGATAAGCTTGTCAAGACCAAAAGAAGCAAGGAACAACAAGGCAAAGAAGCCCACATCCCCTATTTGCCATGCTCTGCAATGCCAAAAGAACCAAAGCAAAGTGGTGAGCAGCAGTCGGTGAATGATTTTGCAGCCAATTAGTTCGCTATAAAGATATCCACGCCAGCCCACCTCTTCGAAGAAGGCATAGAGCAGATATACAAACAATAACCACAAACAGAGTCCAATCTCCTTGTAATCAACAATGCCAAACAGAACAAAAGGCACCGCCAATGTGAGGATGCTCTTGGTGACCGATGTACCAAAAAGAGATGTCTTCATTTTTCTTCGAAGCGCCAAGATAACGACAATCGCGCCTATGAGTGGACTCAAGCCACCTACGAAATCCCACAATTTGACGTGGGATGGGTCTATGGTCTCAAAGCGGGTTGAGACGACTCTTATTAATACCGCCAGAACATAGAAAAGCATGATGCTCCATGTCCGCTTCTGTTTTAATATGGATGATATCTTCATTTAGATGGGAAATTTTGTTCAAAGTTATATTATTTTTTCATCGAGCGGAATGTATGGGATTTATAGAGTTGGTGATGTAACTACTGCTACCCAAATGGTCTGGATGGTAGTAGAACTGCATCTTCTCGTATACGTCGCCCTCTTGGAAGTTATTCTTTGCAGCTCTCGACAAAGCTCGTGCCTGCGCAGCCTCCAAGCTGCCGTCATTGCAGCAGAAGCCCTTGCCATCGACATAATCGTTGTTGTCCTCGCCATTGTACGGCACAGCAAAGGTTGTCTCCTTTTTTCTATTTTATCTGTCATATTTATATTCATTTTTTCAAAATCACAAATTGTGACTTTGAACATTACCATATTTAACAGCATTCAAAGGTA
>ERZ1034818.253-NODE-253-length-16495-cov-4.447263_pt1 | contig 16495 bp, 22 predicted proteins | sample MGYA00520595_ERZ1034818 | MGnify/ENA primary metagenome ERZ1034818 (study PRJEB33766, sample SAMN09781689) | gut metagenome | biome: gut microbiome | host: Homo sapiens | place: Madagascar | study: EMG produced TPA metagenomics assembly of the PRJNA485056 data set...
CATCGTCTCCGGCGCACTGGCCGGGCATGGGCTTTCTGATTTAGGGCTGTTGCTTGTCGCCATTCTGGCGGGCGGCCTGGCCGCGGGGCTTATGGGCGTTGCGGTCGGCATCCCGGCGTTGCGGCTGCGGGGCGACTATCTGGCTATTGTCACCATGGCCTTTGCCGAAATCATCCGCGTGTGTTTCTGCAACTTTTCCATCACCGGGGGCGGCAAGACGATGAGCGGTATCCTCAAACTTTCGACGTTTGACCGCGCGTTCTGGATCATGGTCGTCTGCGTGACCATCATGTTCCTGTTTGTGCGCAGCCGCTTTGGCCGTACGGTACAGGCTATCCGCGAGGATTACATCGCGGCGTCGGCCTCCGGCATCAACGTGACCTATTACAAGGTGCTGACCTTCGCGGTCTCCGCGTTCTTTGCAGGCATTGGCGGCGGCGTTTACGCCCACTACATGACCGCCATGATTCCCACCAACTTCAACTTCAACTATTCGGCCGAGCTGCTTTCCGAGGTCATTATCGGCGGCACCGGCTCGCTGACCGGCTCCATCATCGGCGCGGCGTTCCTGTCCAGCCTGCCGGAGTTGATGCGCGACTTCTCCACCTACCGTATGCTGGCCTACTCGGTCGTGCTGGTGCTGGTCATGCTGTTCCGCCCGGGCGGCATCTTCGGCCGGTGGGAGTTCAGCCTGACCCGCCTGCTGGATCGCCTGGCCCATCCCAAGGCGAAAGCCAAGAAAGGAGCGTGAGCGATATGGCAGCACCCGTATTGAAAGCCCAACATCTGGGTATCCAGTTCGGCGGCCTGAAAGCCGTGGATGACTTCAACATGGAGATCGGCGAGTCCGAACTGGTCGGGCTCATCGGCCCCAACGGCGCGGGCAAAACAACGGTCTTTAACCTCATCACCGGCGTTTACAAGCCCACCGAGGGCTCCTTCTACCTCTGCGGTGAGCGGATGAACGGCAAAAAAACGCATCAGATCGTGCAGGCGGGCATCGCCCGGACGTTCCAGAACATCCGCCTGTTCAAAAAAATGTCGGTCATAGAGAACGTCAAGACCGCTATGCAGGCCCACACGACCTACGGTATGGCGGATGCCATCTTCCGTACCAAGAAATACTGGCAGCAGGAGGCAGAAATCACCGCCCGCGCCAAGGAGCTGCTAGAAGTTGTTCACCTTTCCGGCAAGGAGGACTTGGAGGCCGACAACCTGCCCTACGGTGAGCAGCGCCGCCTGGAAATTGCCCGTGCACTGGCCACCGACATGAAACTGCTGCTCCTTGACGAACCGGCGGCGGGTATGAACCCCACCGAGACCGAGGAACTGCTGGAAATTATCAACTATATCCGCAATGAATTTAAAGTGTCCGTCCTGCTCATCGAGCACGATATGAGCCTTGTCATGAAGATCTGCGAGCGCATCCAGGTGTTGGATTTCGGCACGACGATCGCCTCCGGTACGCCGGAGCAGATTGCCAACGACCCGCACGTCATCGAGGCGTATCTGGGCAAGGACGAAGCGAAGGAGGCCGCCGATGCTTGAGATCAAGGACCTGCACGTCAACTACGGCGCAGTTCATGCGCTGAACGGGGTGTCCATGACGGTGAAGGACGGCGAGATCGTTTCCCTGATTGGCGCGAACGGCGCGGGCAAAACCACGACCCTGCGCACGATTACCGGGCTGGAAAAGGCGGCTGGCGGCTCCATCACCTTTGACGGGCACGACCTGCGCAAAACCGAGCCCAGCAAAATTATTACGTTGAAATTGGCGCATGTGCCGGAAGGACGGCACATTTTTCCCCAGATGACGGTGGAAGAAAATCTTGAGATGGGGGCGTTCACCGACCCAACCGACATGGCGAAAACGATGGCCGACGTTTACGAGCGGTTCCCCCGCTTAAAAGAGCGCAAACGCCAGCTGGCGGGTACGCTCTCCGGCGGCGAGCAGCAGATGCTGGCAGTTGGCCGCGCCCTGATGGGCAAACCCAAGATGATTTTGATGGATGAGCCGTCGATGGGCCTGTCTCCGTTGCTGGTCAAGGAAATTTTTGCCATTATCCGGGAAGTCAACAAGCAGGGCATTACGATTTTGCTGGTGGAACAGAATGCGAAAATGGCGTTGGCAATCTCTGACCGCGCCTATGTGCTGGAAACCGGCACGATTACAATTGAGGGCGACGCCAAGGAATTGCTGAACGACGCCCGCGTGAAGAAAGCCTATCTGGGGCAGTAAGGGGGCCACTATGTATCCGAACTATCCCTACTTCGCCGTGGCCATCACCCGCACCTGCGGGTCGGGCGGCGGCAGTTACATCGGCAAAAAGCTGGCACAGGATTTTGACATCGACCTGTACGACCGGAAACTGTTGCGTCTGGCAGCCGAGGACAGCGGCATCAACGAGAAAATTTTTGCCGCCGCCGATGAGAATACCAAGAAAACGCTGCTCTACCGCGTATCGCAGCATGTCTACGACGGCAGCTTCATCCCGCCGGAGAGCGGTAACTTCATCAGCGACCAGAACCTCTTCAACTATCAGGCCAAGGTCCTGCGAGAATTGCTGGACGAGGAAAGCTATGTCTGCGTAGGCCGCGCGGCGGACTTTGTGCTGAAAGATAAGCCCAATGTGCTGACTGTCTACATCGATGCCCCTTATGAGGATCGCATCGAGCGGGAGATGAAGCGCCAGGGCATCGGCCGCAGCCAGGCGATGCACTACATTGATAAGCTGGACCACTACCGGGAGAGCTATTATAAGTACCACACCGGCCGCCAGTGGAAGCGGGTCGAAAACTATGACCTCTGCCTGGACAGCGCCGCCATTGGCCTGGACAACTGTGTCGAGGTCATCAAGAGAGTCATCGAATTAAAATTCGGGGTAAAGTGCCCGCGATAAACAACAAAATCAGGGAGGAAAGAACGATGGAAGCACTTGCATACTATGACGGTAAAATCGGCACGCCGGAAGAATTGACGGTTCCTTTCAATGACCGGGTACACTTCTTCGGCGACGGCGTGTATGACGCGACAGTCGGTGCCAACGGCAAGGTGTATCTGATGCAGGACCACCTCGACCGCTTTTACACCAGCGCCAAGGCATTGGATATCAACATCCCGATGCCGAAAGAGGAACTGGGCAAGCTGCTGACCGACTTGCTTGCCAAAGTGGACGGAACAACGCACTTTGTCTACTGGCAGGTTACGCGCGGTGTCGAGACCCGCAACCATGTCTACGCCGAAAATCTTCCCGGCAAGCTGTGGGTATCCATCCGCCAGAACCACCTGAACGACCCCGACGTGCCCATCAAACTCAACACCGAGGAAGATACGCGTTTCTATCACTGTAACATCAAAACATTGAACCTGCTGCCCAGCGTTGTGGCGGCGCAGCACGCCAAGCGTATCGGTGTGCAGGAGACTGTGCTCCACCGCGGCGATATCGTGACTGAGTGTGCCCACTCCAACGTGTCCATCCTCAAGGATGGCGTATTTTATTCGCACCCCAACGATGAATTTATCCTGCGCGGCATCGCCAAGACCCACATGATCCAGGCCTGCTACCGCCTTGGCATCACGGTCATGGAAAAGTGCTTCACGCTGGACGATCTGATGAACGCCGACGAGATCATCGTGACATCGTCCTCCAACTTCTGCCTGCATGCCTGTGAGGTGGACGGAAAGCCCGCGGGCGGCAAAGACCCGGCCACTCTCAAGGCCATCCAGGATGAGGTGCTGCGCGAATACTACGCCTACACCGGCAAAACGACCGTCGTGGACTGAACAGGGGGTGTGCAAGATGATCCGCGATGAACTGGAAAAACGCAACGTGGGCGAAAACCTCGATGCTTTGATGAATCTGGATCCGCGCGGCTACGGAGTCTGCCGTATTCTCTACGCGGGCAGCCGCGCCTACACCGGTGAGCCGCTGACGATGCACGCGGCGCAGGTGCTGTGCGATACAGTAAAAGAGAACGACCTTGTGTACATTATCACTGGGTTTGTGCTGCTGCCGCATAAAGTGCCCGAGATGGACGGCACAGTCAGTGCCATGCTGCTGGCCCGGGCGCTGGTGATGGCCTTCGGTGCGAAACCAGTCATCGTCTGCCCGGACGACAGCGTGCAGGCCATTGAAAAATGTGCCGCCGTCGTGGGGCTGCATATCTACGAGGATTTAGACACTGTGCAGGCCTTGCCGTTGAGCATGGGCGTTGTCGCCTTTACGAAGAACATCGCCTTCGCCCCGGCCCAGGCTAACGAGCTGGCCGCCCGCAAGCCTGCGGCGGTCGTCTCGGTGGAAGCCTGCGGCGCGAATGCGGTGGGCGTCTGCCACAACGCCGTCGGTCTGGATGTGACCGCCCTGCAGGCCCGCAGCGATGTGTTGTGGGATACCCTGCGTGCCAACGGCGTGCCGAACATTGCCATCGGCGACCTGGGCAATGAGATCGGCATGGGCACGATTGCCGAGCATATCAAAAAGTACGTGCCCTTCACCGCGGAGGGCGAGTGCCAATGCGGCTGCGGCGGTGGCATTTTGAGTGCCACCAAGGCCGACAACATCATCACGGCGACCTGCTCCGACTGGGGCTGTTACGGCCTGATGGCGGCGCTGGCATATCTCAAGAAAGATATGGAGATTCTCCACCATGAAGAGATGGAATCCGAGGTCATGCGGGTGGCAGCACGCAATGGGTTTATCGATATGACCGGCTCACTGCTGCCAGGCATCGATGGCTTCAGCACCCGGATGAATGTGGGCATCGTCAGCCTGATGCGCCAGTGTACGGCCTACGCGGTGCGGTACTCCCACAAATCGGATCACTGGTTCGGCCCGGTGCTGGCAAAGCATTTCTTTGACTGACTATATAATATGGAAGGAGGCGGCGGCCATGCTGTCGTTTCAGCTGCATCCGGTGGGGGACTGCGCCCTGCTGGCAGAGTTTGCACAGCGCATTGCGCCGGACATCGGCGCGGCGGTGGCGGCACTGAACAGCCGTGTGCTGGCCGCAAAGCTCCCCGGCGTGGTGGAAACAGTACCCGCCTTTGCCTCGCTGCTCATCACGTATGACCCACTTGTAACGGAATACGATACCATAGCCAACGCCGTGAAAAAGCTGGCTGACGCCGACGGCGCGGACGCTGCGGCAGGGGAGGGGAGGCTCGTTACAATTCCTGTCTGCTATGGCGGCGATTTCGGCCCAGACCTGCCCTTTGTGGCGCAGCACGCCGGGTTGACCGAGGAAGAAGTCATTGCCCTGCACGCCGGGCGGGAATATCAGATCTATATGCTGGGCTTTCTACCGGGGTTTCCGTATCTCGGTGGTCTGGATGAACGGCTGTTCACCCCGCGGCTGGGAACGCCCCGCACGGCCATCCCGGCCGGGGCGGTGGGAATCGGCGGCGAGCAGACCGGTATTTATCCCATTGCCAGCCCGGGTGGCTGGCAGCTGATTGGCCGCACGCCGCTCAAACTGTTTGACCCAGCCTCAGGTACGCTGCCTTACGCGGCGGGGGACAGGATACGCTTTACCCCCATCACGGCAGCAAAATTTGCGGCCTTGGAGGCCAAGGAGGGCACAGTATGAGCATCACAGTACTGGATCCCGCCCCTCTGACCACTGTGCAGGACGCGGGCCGGGTGGGGTATGCAGCGCAAGGCTACCGCAGCTGCGGCGCGGCAGACAGCTACGCCTACCGCCTTGCCAACGCACTGGTCGGCAATGACCCGGGCGCGGCGGTGCTGGAATCCACCCTGCGCGGCCCGGCACTGCGATTTGAGGCGGACACCGTTTTTTCGCTGACTGGGGCGGAAAGCCCTGCCGCGCTGGACGGCGTACCCGTGCCCTATTACGCGCCGCTGCTGGCGAAGGCAGGCAGTACACTGAAAATCGGCGTGGCTGCGTCTGGTTTGCGCAATTACTTGGCTGTGGGCGGCGGCATTGCCACCCCACCCGTGCTGGGCAGCCGCGCCACCGATGTGAAATGCGGCATCGGCGGCTTGAAAGGCCGCAAGCTGGCAAAAGGCGACACGCTCCCCACCGGGGTATGCGATACCGCCGCGCTCTGGCGGATCATTACGGCCAAACATCTGGACCGCCCGCTGCGGGACAAGGCCGTGTGCCGGGGCACCCATCCTGTGCGCGTGCAGGGGGCACAGACTTTGCCGCTGCTGCGCACCGTACCCGGCCCGCAGGATGCCGCGTTCACCGCGCAGGGTTTACATGATTTTACCCACGGCATCTACACATTGACACCCAACTGTGACCGCATGGCCTGCAAGCTGGCGGGCCCGCCGCTGGCAATGCACCATGGCGCGGACATCCTCTCCGATGGCATTGTGCCCGGTTCGGTGCAGGTCTCCGCCGACGGTCAGCCCATCGTGATGCTGGCCGACCACCAGACCACCGGCGGCTACGCCAAAATTGCAACGGTCATCTCCGCTGACCTGCCCGCGCTGGCGCAGCTGCGTCCGGGTCAGCGAGTATGCTTCACCTTTGTGACCCCCGCCCAGGCTGTACAGGCCGCCCGGCAGCAGGCCGTCTTGTGGCAGCAGGTACGAAATCGTTTGTAAAAGAAGGTGTGTTGTATGAAATATTCCGCATTTCCCCCGGCTGAGGTTCGTGCGCTGATCCGGGCGGGTAAGCTGGATGCCCCCACTACCGGCTATTGCGACGGCTATGCCCAAGGCAACCTGGTTGTGCTGCCCAAAGCGCTGGCATGGGACTTTCTGCTATTCTGCCAGCGCAACCCCAAGGCCTGCCCCCTGCTGGAAGTGGCAGATGCCGGGGAGCGCAGCTTCTCCCAATTTGCGCCGGGCAGCGATATCGCGCAGGACATCCCGCGCTACCGCATTTACCAAAATGGCGAACTAATCGAAGAGACTAACGATGTGACGCGGTATTTTGAAGAACGGGACGATTTGGTCAGCTTCCTTATCGGGTGCAGTTTCTCGTTTGAGTCGGCCCTGCTGGACGCCGACATCCCGGTGCGCCAGATCGAGGAGGGCGTCAACGTGCCGATGTACAACACCAACATTCCCTGCATGCCTGCGGGGGTGTTCAGCGGCAACATGGTCGTCAGTATGCGGCCCATCCCGTATGCGCAGGTGCCCGCGGCGGTAGCCATCACGGCGGGCATGCCCCGCGTACACGGAGCACCGGTGCAGATCGGCACACCGGAGGCTATCGGCATTACTGACCTGGCCCACCCCGACTACGGCGACGCCGTGACGATACGCCCGGGCGAAACGCCTGTATTCTGGCCCTGTGGGGTCACGCCGCAGGCCGTGGTCATGCACTCAAAACCCGAGTTTTGCATCACCCACGCGCCGGGACATATGTTTGTGACCGATGTGAAAAACACGGCGCTGAAATTTTAAGAGGGGGCTTTGTAATGCCAACCATTGATTTGAACTGCGATTTGGGCGAGAGTTTCGGCGCGTACACCATCGGGATGGACGATGAAATTCTATCCTACGTGACCAGCGCGAACATTGCCTGCGGGTTTCACGCGGGCGACCCGTCTGTAATGAAAAAAAGCGTATTGCTGTGCAAAAAATACGGCGTGCAGGTGGGCGCACACCCCGGCCTGCCCGACTTGCAGGGCTTTGGCCGCCGCAAAATGGCAATCAGCCCCGCCGAAGCTGAGGCCGACGTAGTGTATCAAATTGGCGCACTGAAAGCCTTCTGCGATGCGGCGGGTGTGCCGCTGCACCACGTCAAGCCACACGGCGCACTCTACAACATGGCTGCCAAAGACCCGGCGCTGGCGGCGGCCATCTGCCGCGCCGTGCAGGCTGCGGCCCCCGGTGCGGTGTTGCTGGCCCTGTCCGGCAGCGAAATGATCAAGGCCGCCCACGCCATCGGCCTGCCGGTCGCCAGCGAGGTATTTGCCGACCGCGGCTACCAGCCGGACGGAACCTTAGTGCCCCGCGGTACGCCTGGTGCGATGGTTGAGGACGAGGACACTGCCATAGTGCGGGTCTTGCAGATGGCAAAGCAGGGCACCGTACAGGCCAACGATGGCAGCACGGTAACTTTGCAGGCCGATTCCGTCTGCATCCACGGCGACGGGCCGAAAGCTCTTGCCTTCGTACAGAAAATCTCCACCGCCCTGCCCGCTGCAGGAGTGGAAGTCAGAGCGTTTACCGCGACCACCAGTGGGGCAGCGTAGCCCACAACAAAATGCGGCATCACTAGCTGTGGGAACGGCCGGATTTTTGCGATTACGCGCCGCTGGTCTTTGCCATCAAGAGCTTACAAGAAAATAAAAGCAGAGGCTGTTGCACAAGGACAAAATCCAAGTGCAGCAGCCTCTTTACGGTTAAATGCCTCCAGAAGCACAAAAACGCTTGCCATAGACCCCCTAATTTCCCAAAAGCAGATAACTCAAACAGGCCCTTCTGAATAACGATTGTTTTCCAGAGGAGCCTGTTTTCCAATTTTTCAAAAATCAGAAATTCAGGTATGCTTTAGGATGAATCAAATGCTGAAAAATCTGTGTGCTGAAAAATTTGTGGCAAATTGTCAATAGTAATGTCACAAATCTAAACGGCTAATTTTATACCCATTGCGGCGCACTCGGCGGCCATGAGGTCGGAGGGGCGACGCCAGCCGAGGAGACAGCGAGGGTAGCTGTTCATCCACAGGGTAATATACTCGGCATGGTCTGCGGTGACGTAGGCCATGCTTTTTCCTTTTTTGCAGAAGCGGCGAATGAGCTTGTTCTGGTTCTCGTTCGTGCCGCGCTCCCAGCTGCTGTAGGGGTGGCAGTAGTAGATCGGGGCAAACTGCTCCATCTCCTTGGCAGCGGCAAACTCGCAGCCATTGTCGCAGGTTATAACCTTGAACAGTTTGCGGAAATCCTCGTCAAACTCCTGCCGAAGCTCCCGCAGGACGCGCAGCACCTCGCGGGCCGTCTTGCTTTCCAGCACGCGGACGATCTCGAAGCGGGTCTTGCGCTCCGTAAGCACCAACAGGCAGCGGCTCGGCCCAGCGCTGGTACCGACGACAGTATCCATCTCCCAGAAGCCGACATCCTCGCGGGTCTCGACCTCGGGCGGGCGTTCGTCAATGCTGCGGTCATTCCAGTGGGCTTTTGCCGGGCGCTGTTCTCCCTGCTTTTGCTTCACGTTGTACCGCCCGACAGGCAAATCCAAACCGCACAGACGCAGATACCCGCGGTAGATATAGCGGTACACCGTGTTAGCGGAAATCTGCGGTAGCGCCAGACCTTGCAGCAGAATCTCCCGCACAGCGGCGGCAGGACTGTAATGCTGTGTGCCTATGTAATCTTCCAGATGTGCGGCCAACTCCGGGCAGAGCTTGACCGGGCGGCCCTTATGCAGGTCGTTCATCTGGTCGGCGCGGTTTTGCGCTTTCTGAGCGGAGTAGATGGTATACATCTCGTAGGTCGTACCGTTCAGCTGCTCACACTGGCCGCGCTGTATCTCGCGGTAGATGGTGCGCTTGCTGCACCCGACCACCGCCGCAATCTGCGACGCGCTGACCTTAGCCTTCAATAGCGATTCAATCGCTATACGGTTTTCCCACGTAAGATGCTGTCCACCCATTCCAAAAACCAACCCTTATCACATCTTATTGTATTCTATTTGTCGTTGCTGCCATTCCCGGCGCTGTTCCTGTGCCGAGCGTATCAGCTCTGTCTGCCGGTCATTCAGTGCCGCCATGCGCACGCCCTGCAGCAGCGGGCCGAAGTCACCGTCCATAATGGCAAGGTACGCTTTTATACTGCTGCCCGCCTGATGGAATATGTACCGTTTCAGACTGTCGAAGTTGTAATCCTTGCCCGCGTCGTAGGCCATGCGGATCTGCTCGGCATCCCCCAGCAGCCGCGCCCACCATGGCGCAACCGTTGCACGGTCACGGTTCTTGCCGTCGTACTGGGAAACGTATAGCAGCTGATTTTTCATAATTCCCATGAAGGTAAGCCCGATGCTGCCGTTTGATTGCCAGCTGCGGATGAAGGACGCGGCGGCATCGTTGCGGAGCTGGAACTCACAACGCACCCAGTCTTTCGGGATTTTATCGGCGTCCACGCTGCCCTTGACCTGCCGTTCCAGCGTCTTGTCGTAGATGCGCAGCCGGAAATCCGATTTGCTGCTGCCCCAGATGACCGCCATTTCGGCGGAACCTTCCTGTATCAGGAACATTTTCCAGCGGGAGATATACCGTCCGGCACGGGTGTAGGCTTGTACGGTTTTCAGCTTCAACTTGCCGAAGGTATCGCAGGCAATATCCAAGCGGCTTATGTGCAGCGATGCATAAGTAGACTGTAGATATTTTATCCACTTTTCCCACGTTAGGCCCGGGTGTGTGGTTTCCCACGTGCGGCAGCCGGTGCCGGACATCTGCACATAGACGGTATCATTGCCGCCCCATGCGTAGACAATGCCATCGTACCACTTAGCATAGGCGTAACCGTACATCCCTTTGTGCTCTTGAAATTCCAGCCCGGCCAGATAGAACTTCTTTTCGATGCGTTCCGGCAGGTATACCGCTTTTTCCTCTGTCTCGTTGTGGTCTTGAAATTCACTCAGGCCGACCGTAAAACAGAAGTAGTCAACAAGGATTCTTGTTGCACCGTGCGGGCCTGCTTTCTTGTTTTCACTCTGCTGCATTTTTGCACCTCTCAAAAATTGCGTTGCTAAAACAGAAAACGGCAGTTTTCGGCAAGATTTATGTGGAGTTGTACCCCCGTGCTACAGTACGGGGGTTTTGGCGAGGCGCGGGGCCTCATCGGATGGATTTTTATTGCGGGGAACGGGCTAAAAAGGAGCCTGCGGCGCTTGTGCCGCTCAGCGCCGACCCTTTAAAAATTGGGGTTCGGCTTTCAAATCATGCACATTGCCCGCGTTCGCGGGCGCGAAATCTAAGGAATCTTGAAATCCCCGGTCGGGGCCGGGGATGGTCACAAGAGAAGGTTTTGCAATATTCCACGGAGTGGGAGTTATCAGGAAAGCCTGACGCAGGGAAAAGTCTCGCACTTTTGCGCCGCTTTACGTTTCTGGCTGGGCAGGGTTCGCAGTTGGGCGCTTGGGCCAATAAAGGAAGGTCTGCATCTGCCGGAAAGCCCGGCATCTTGCCTTTGCGCGGTGTAGGTTTGCGGCAAGGGAAACGGAAACCCGCGCAGGCGCTGCCAATATGGGGCTAGGCGCCCCATACCCGCCAAACCGGCCCTAAGGCTGCAAATATACCATAAAGCCGCGGTAATAGTCGCGGTTATACAGTTTTATCTCTTTAACCTCGCGGCTTCCGTAGCGCGTAAAGTCGCAGGCCTCTATTTCACCGCCCCAAAGCATAAGGCCGGGGTTCTCCGGCCATGTCCAGAGTGCAACCAGCGTGTGCGGGGCCAGAAACTTTTGAAATTCGTTTAAGGTCATACAAATCGCCTCTTTGTAATACAGGGGGAAGCTCTGATCGGCGAGCCGGCACGCGGCAGCACACGCGGAAGTGTATTACGGCGGCGGTGGTGCTGCGGCGTAGGCTAAAGCCTTCACGCCGCAGCGCCACCTATTTCCGCTGTATCTTCCGGCCCTTCCGGCTCCTGTGCGTCACGGCGTCCGGCGTCGGCCCGGCAGGGGCGCGGGCGGTCAATATCTCGGCTTCGGTCATCATGTCGTTCTCGTCATACCGCTTTTTCAGAGTGTCCACGACGGCCAGTGTGTTATAGGCGTTGTAGTCGCGGTTTCGCACGAACCAGCAGCCGCGCCGCAATGGGCGGACAAGTTCCGGGTTTGTTACGTTTTCCAGTTCCCAGGCGTCGTACCACGAATTACACTGCAACCGCCAGACCTTGCGGCACTGGATTACGTTTAAGGTAACGTCGCGCATCAGCTTGTCGACGTGGCCGAAGCGCTGCGCACTGCCGTACAGGGATATGTAATAGTGACGGCAGCACAGCAGCGTTGACAGAAACGTCGGGTCGATATTATCCCGGAAACTGCGGCTGTTCAGCTGCACGCCCAGTTCATCCACGCAGGCAATCGTGACGGTCAGTGTGTCGTGCTCGTCGTCGTAGCCTTGGTTTACCTTGGACGCAGCCACGACTTGCGCGAGACTGCGCAGCGGTTCATAGGGTACGGCCAACGCGACGTTGGAGAGGATGAGCACGCGCTGCGTGACAAATTTCTTCCGGCGCGGACACCAGACGCTTTTACCATCGTACTGCCGATACAGACCGGTTACTTTGTGTACCAGCGACAATGTTTTACCGCTGCCGAAGTAGCCACAGTAGATGTCCAAATCGCCGGTGTGGCACAGGTTGTATTGTTTGCGGCGGATATAGGTCACGGCATCCAGAGCGCCGTACCCGATAACGTGCAGCGGATGCAGCACCACGCACCGCACCGCAGGGAACAGAACGAACACCAGCACCACCGCACCAATGAGAAGCAAAGTCCACATGACTCACCTCCAGCGATTCAGGTAGCGCATTAAGCCGAACATCAGCTTGACGATGCCAAAGAAGATCGCCATACAAGCCAGCACCGTAACGAGCCACGGTACAAGCTCGGCGAAGTTCTGCGGTGTGCCGGAGACGCCGAAAGCTGCCAGCATATTTTGAAATTGTTCTGCCATGTTGTCACCTCAACCAGATAAGCAGCGCCGTGAAGCACAGCGCTACAAAGATAACCAGCAATAGCCCCTCGGTCGGGCTGTAATCGTTAAAGGGCTTATCCCAGATCGTGGGGGCCGCGGTCGGTTCGGGCGTGGGGGCTGTCTCCGGCGTGGCCTGAATTACGATGATTTGCGGCGTCGGCGTTGGCTGCTCCGGCTCCGGCGTGGGCGTTGCCAGTGCCTGGGTCAGAGCTTCGGCCAGTGCGTCAGCGTCGATTTCCACAGGTACACGCGCAGTATCTTCCGCAGCAGGCGGCGGAGTTTCCTCCGCAGGCGCTTCCTCAACCGCCGCAGGGGGCGCTTCAACAGGTGCATCTTCGTAATCCTCCGCGTAGATGCCCAGTGCCAGCACCGTGACAGACAGCAGGCAGGCGTACAGGGCAGGTATAAATTTGTTAGTCACCGGTCAGCAGCCCCCTTATAAACGAAATCACGATACCGGCAATCAGCGACCAGATGAGAACGCCCCAATAACTGACCATAAAGCCGAACAGTGTAAATTGGTGCTGGAACAGCCCCAGCACAGCGGTACATATCGCGGTAAACTCTTCCATGTGCTCACCCCTTTAGCCAGCTGACGATACACAGCACGACAAACGAGCCGATAGACAGCCCCACGATGACCCAGATGTCGGCAGGAATCCATGCGGTGCAGGCCCCGACGAAGCCGAGAACAGAGTCGTCTACCACACCGTCGTATTGGTTCTTAACGTCATCCAGCCCGGAATCAACACCGCCCGCGTATTTGTCGTAGGCGTCGGTGACGTCGCCGCCGAGGGAAAGGTCATCGTCGGTGTCGGTGCTGTCGCTGGTACTACTGGAAGATGAATCGGCGGTTTCGTCAGCGTAGACCGGGTAGGCCGTGCCGAGAGCCAAGCAGAGCAGCAGCACCGGCACGGCTATGTAATACAGACGGAGCTTCCGGACGCCTGGCTGCTGCAGCAAAAGTGTATTACGCATATTGTCACCCCCGAATAAATTTGATGATGCCGATAACGAAACAGACGACCACACCGCCGATGAGCAGCGCACCCAGACCGGGCGGCAGGAAAGGAAACAGCGTAAGCACCTGCGATACCAGCCAGATGATCCAGCCCAGAATCGTACTTAACAGTTTGAAGATGAGCTTGAGCACGGCACTGATTGCGCCTAACAAGCCGTCTATAAGGGCGCTGCCGAGCTTGTCCAGCAGCTTTTCCCACCAAGACGAACCGGAGCTGCCGGAACTACCGCCCGGTTTGCCGGTTTCGGGTGTGGAGATACTGCCGCCCGGCTTGTCAGTCGGGACAGGTGTGGGACTGGGGGACGGGGTAGGCTGTGCGTTATAGGTTATGTAATAGTAGTTCTTCGTGGTCTGGTCATAGGTATAATATTGTTTGGTTTCGTTGTTGTAGATGATGGGGTTTGTGCTAATGTTGGTGACGGTTTCGTTTTTCTCGTTGACCGTGGTGTACTGGGGGTAGATGTAAGTAAGGTTGGTGCTATTGTCGGTGTAAATGTTGCCGTTCCAAGTGTTGTTGTTGATGGTGATGGTCTTATTGTTAATAATATTGGTAGTCCCTAACGCTTCAAAAGTAAAGGGAACGGAGTATGCAGAGCATTTATAAGAACCCCACCGGCCCTCTATAAGGTAACAATAGTAAATTGTAGTTGAAGCATCAACGGTATAGCTTAATGTGTAGTCAGATGTGCCACCGTTAAAGTAGTATTGATACTGTGTCCATTGACTGTTATAAAACAGCGAATAATTTGCACAAAGCGTATCGCCGAATTTCTTACCATAGGAAACTATTCCAGCGGATGGAATATCACACTTAAAGATGAGGTAGGTATAATAACCATCTTCAATGCCTGATACAAACCCGTCTTGAAATAAATGTATGGTACTACTAAATTTACTTTTTAAAGTATCCCCGTCTATAAAGAGACTCTGAGAATATATCTGATTTCTAGAGCGGCAAAGTCCATAAGGTTCAAAATTGATAATACGAGAACCATCACCATAAACCGAAGATGTACCGTTATCATCGACGTAACCCGGTAAGTCTTTGCGCCCGATGCCGGAGGGGACTTGCTTCGCGGGGATGAGGTGACCGTTGTTGAACGAAAAATTGATAAGCGCGGAAGCATCTGCGGCATCAAGAATTTGCTGGTCGCCAACAGAGAACAGACTTAGTGAACCAAGTTTATTTACCCATGCCCATTTCCCGCATGTATCGCATTTGTAGAAGTCGTCATGTGCAGAAACCAAACGTCGCTCTTGTTTAGTTACTGTACCACCACACGCAGGACAGACGATACCGTCAGCGAAAGCAGAGAAAGGCATCATTGACAAAATCAAAAATACGGCTAAAATTATAGATACAAGACGCTTTTTCATACATATCACCAAAGGAGGGCTGAAAGTGACGGATCAGAACAAAGAACGATTGACAGTCATTATCTGGATTCTTGTGGGAATGATTGCGACTGTATTTTTTTGGCTGGCGGGATTGGTCTGTAATATAGGCCTTATAGCCTGGCTTCTTTATAAAATGTATCATTGACCCCGCCGCCAGTAATGGCGGCTTTTTCTATATGGTGTCGGGGGCGGGAATCGAACCCGCGCTACCTGTAACCCCTCACAAGGCCAGATTCAAAGGTGAGAAACTCTACCATGAGTTACCCCGACATATAAAAAGCGTCCCGCCCAGCCCTGAGGTGAAGGGGAGGGCGGGACGCCTTGCTATGGGGAAAAGAGATCAGTGACGGCGGAACAGTCTCCAGACCAGACCGACGACCATACCTGCGATAGCAATACCCACGGGAATGCTCAGAATCGAATTGCCGGTAATAGTCGTGAGCATCGTACTGGCCATACTGGTAACAGTGCTGACCATAGAAGCCGGATCAGCAACGCTAACAGCGTCGCCAGCCATGACAACAACCTGAGGATTCATAGCAACAGACCTCCTTTCCAACCATAGTCCTAAACGTCTTTATTTGAAGTGTCCGCGCCGATGATTTCATCGTAAGCTTCCAATAAGTTCTTACTCCGATTCACGACGTCGGTCATCTTCCAACAAACATCATGCAAGCCTTGCTCGATATAACTGCATCGTTGGGCAAATTTGCCCATATCTGCAAGGCGTGCGATTTTCTGCTGCCGTTCATGTTCCAAATCCCGAAGCTGCTTTTCCAGCTTCTCCCGGTCACGTCCCAGCAGACGCGCAGCAGCAACAAACTTTTCGGTGAAGCTCTCACCGGGGAATGTCTCGATTGTTTCGATAACATCCTCCGGCAGGCGCAGCGTTTTAACTTTTGTAGCCAAACCCAAACACATCCTTCCACAGCTACAAACGGCCTATCTTACGCGGGCGCTTTCACTTGTTGGCGGCGCGCAGCGTCAGGGAATCGACAAAACCGCCGTCGTCATAGTTGATGTCGATGTGCATACCGACGAGCTGACCATAGCCGCCCAGATTCTTGACGTCAGCCGCCAGCAACCCGGCGTCGATGTACTGCTGCTTGACCTCGCAGCCCTGCAGCCGGTCGTCACGCTGGTTCTCGCGTACCATATGCAGGATGTATGCGTTCATATCCCGCCCGGACTTCTTGGACTTAACCCCAATCAGCGACTTAATACCTACAATACCAAATTCCATAATGTACCTACCTTTCAAACCTGTAATACGGGGTGTCATGTGTGACATTATTATTGTAAATCTACATGCTGAAAAATTTGTCAAAAAATCTGAAAAAAGGTGTTGACATTCCCTTATGGGCGTGGTATAGTAACTAAGCTGTCTCGTGAGAGACGGCGCAGGACCTTGAAAATTGAACAAAACTGAAACTTGTGGAACCTTGAACGTGGGTT
>ERZ1034818.268-NODE-268-length-15911-cov-8.076186_pt1 | contig 15911 bp, 9 predicted proteins | sample MGYA00520595_ERZ1034818 | MGnify/ENA primary metagenome ERZ1034818 (study PRJEB33766, sample SAMN09781689) | gut metagenome | biome: gut microbiome | host: Homo sapiens | place: Madagascar | study: EMG produced TPA metagenomics assembly of the PRJNA485056 data set...
TTATGAGCATAAAAGAATGCCGAACAAGTATAGAGTTGTTTGAAAGACTCATACACCAATGCGGCTTCTCGGTAACAGACCAAAAACTTTGGTTCATCAACCCACATTATAAACAGAAGTTCCACCTTACCCCACGGCTCTTGCCACATTGGGTCTGGAAGGTGAAGTATATCAGAAATTTCTTCACCACTTCATGTTGGTATATATTGACCATAAGCCATAAATAGAACTTACGTTCTTTAGGTAACCATTAAATCTATGAAACAATAAATAAGATATACTTAACCATTTTGGAAAAGCAGACTCCAAAAATCAGTATTGGAATCTGCTTTTCTACTTGTATAAAAATGTAGGAAAACAGTATGATAGACAGCATATCTATTTGTTCTTATAGAATAAAAGGGAATGATTGGCAATCACATCCTTTGAGGGAGTAGTTTCAACCGTACCCCCCTGAAATATCATTGGATAACTCTTGTTTGTCACATTATGGGTGCGGTTGAAATGCCCCATCCGATCACTATTCTGCAGTTTTTAATGTAATCGAAAGTTAAATACATTAAATATCACGCTTTTCGTATCTACACAGAATCCATATTGCCACTTTCCTACTGTTTAGAGCGCATAACACTGACAATCAACTAATAATAGATACTACTATTGTAGATGCGGTTTTAAGTGTGCCACACTTTTAAGGGCTAATAAGCCAAATGAATTTCTACTATTGTAGATAGCCTTGCGCCCTTTCAGCCTTTCAGCGGGGCTAATAAGCCAAATGAAATTCCACGGTAAGCGGCACAAGGGCAAACAACCCTTAAACAAGACTTGCCTTTTTGCTTACGCCACCCCAAGTCACCCATTTTAATTACGTAATTCATTGATTTTCGACATGCGCTATATGATGGTGCAGAAAAGTAATGAAGTAAAGGAAGGGCACGTTTTTACACATAAAAGCGCAAATTGTTTATATTGAGGCACGAATTGTAAAAAAAAATCTGTACTTTTGCAGGCGAAACATCAAGAGCAGTTGCTACGCAGCATTGATTTGCTGATGGTGGCAAACTCACCAACCGAGTTTACAGGAACCACGGTGGTTAAGGTACGATGTGGAAGTTTCCTATATTCATTAAAACACTTCAAACATTTCCTGACATGAACAACAATTCTCTTTACGCAGATTTTGCTGCGCGTTTTGCGAAGGCTTCACTTCAATCTCTCATTGACTCTTTTAACGCACAAGTAGGCTGCAAGGGCTGGGGTTCAGCTCGTGCTTGCCATGACGTGGCACTTATTGACGAACTGAAACGACGGGGCATTGACCTTTCGGCCATTAGCCAGGGTGGCGGCACGTCGTTTGCTCACGAGGTGACACTTGACACTGACGGACAAAAGCTTGTTATTGCTGGCTAATGGGTGGTCAAGAGGCCTAAAAAGGCACTGACATTAGTCTGACTCTACAATTATAGGAAAATCCCTTCCACATCGTCTGCTCTTGATGTGGAAGGGATTTTGCGTGTACTTATTCCATATCCTCTTGTAAGTCATTCATACACAATGCTTATATGCTTGAAAGATTTATTTGCGTGTTTGGGATTAATCCAGACCCACAAGCTATTGAAAAACTTTTCAAAGAACTCATTTTATTTACTGCTAAAGCTGCTTAGGCTTGGCTAATTTTTTAACGAAATGTTGTCAAAATGTAAGCTAACTTATCTGTTTGCTGAATAAAATCTAAAAAAAAAAGCAAGAAAAAGCATTGTGTAAGAGAAATACTTTATATCTTTGCATTGTGAAAAGGGTATTAAGCGTTTGTTTACCTATTATCACATAACACATTAACTAACTTGAAACTTTTTGAACCATGTGCGGCATTGTATCCATCTTTAATATTAAAGAACAAACACCAGCGTTGCGTAAACAGGCGCTTGAGATGAGTAAGAAGATTCGTCATCGCGGCCCTGATTGGAGTGGAATTTATTGTGGTAAAAGTGCTATATTATGCCACGAACGTTTGTCGATTGTTGACCCGCAAAGTGGAAAACAACCGCTTTTCACTCCCGACCACCATCAAGTGTTGGCAGTGAATGGTGAAATATATAATCATCAAGAATTGCGTAAGCGATATGCTGGGCGGTATGAGTTTCAAACAGGCTCGGACTGTGAGGTGATATTGGCATTGTATCGTGATAAAGGCATTCACTTCTTAGAAGATTTAAATGGAATATTTGCCTTTGCGCTTTACGATGAGGAGAAGGACGACTTCTTGATAGCTCGTGATCCTATTGGCGTTATACCTTTATATATAGGTCATGATAAGGAAGGTAAGGTATATTGCGCTTCAGAGCTAAAGGCGTTGGAAGGCTTTTGTGACGTTTACGAGCCATTTTTGCCTGGTCATTATTATTTAGGCTCAGAGGGGAAAATGGTAAAGTGGTATCAGCGCGATTGGGAAAGCTACGATAATGTGAAAGACAATGCTGCTTCTGTCAAGGAGGTGCATGATGCGCTTGAAGCTGCTGTGAAGAGACAATTGATGAGTGACGTGCCTTATGGTGTGTTGTTGTCAGGTGGCTTAGATAGCTCTGTAATATCTGCCGTAGCCAAGAAGTTTGCAGCGCGACGTGTAGAGACGGATAGTACACAAGATGCTTGGTGGCCCCAGTTGCACTCGTTTGCAGTAGGTTTAAAGGGCGCTCCTGATTTGGCGAAGGCCAGAGAAGTGGCCGATTATATTGGCACCATTCATCATGAAATAAATTATACTATACAAGAAGGACTTGACGCGGTGCGTGATGTGATATATTATATCGAAACGTATGACGTTACCACTGTGCGTGCTTCCACTCCGATGTATTTGTTGGCTCGCGTAATCAAGTCAATGGGTATAAAGATGGTGCTCTCGGGCGAGGGTGCTGACGAAGTGTTTGGAGGGTATTTGTACTTTCATAAGGCACCTAATGCGAAGGCTTTCCATGAAGAGACGGTACGTAAATTGTCAAAATTGTATTTGTATGACTGCTTGCGTGCCAATAAGAGCCTTTCGGCTTGGGGCGTTGAAGGTCGCGTACCCTTCTTAGACAAGGATTTTTTGGACGTTGCGATGCGCTTAAATCCTGAAGCAAAGATGTGCCCAGGTCATACAATTGAAAAGAAAATAGTGCGTGAAGCCTTTGCTGATATGTTGCCCGAAAGTGTAGCTTGGCGTCAAAAGGAACAATTCTCGGATGGTGTAGGCTATTCGTGGATAGATACGCTAAAGGAAGTTACGGCTGCGGCAGTAAGTGATGACGAAATGGCACATGCGGCTGAACGTTTTCCGATTAATACGCCGATGAATAAGGAAGAGTACTATTATCGTTCCATATTTGAGGAATACTTCCCCAGTGAGAGTGCTGCTCAAAGTGTTCCCAGCGTTCCGAGTGTGGCCTGCTCGACGGCTGAAGCTTTGGCTTGGGATGAGTCCTTTAAGAACGTAAATGACCCGAGTGGACGTGCCGTAGCTGGTGTTCACGAGGAAGCTTACGAAAAGTAAAAATACCAACCATATATACGTAAGACTTGACTAAACTTATATAATGTTATTTTGGTTGATCTGTCCGCTGCACGCACCAATGGGTGAATGTGTGGCGGATTTTTTTGTTTTGACTTTAGAATAGTTCCCTAATTAGATGCTTTGCTGCTGCGATAGGGTGATAGAGCAGCATTCTTGGACCTGCCCATGACATGACGGCCTTAATGCGGAGCCGCATATCAGAACGGTAACAGTGTATGGGACACTTTTGGCAGGTGGGTTTATTGTTGCCATATTTGCAGTGCGACAGACGAAGGTGTGCGTAATTGAGTAGTTCTTGACATTGTGCACAGAGTGTATGGTTACCTTCTTTCTTTTGACAGTAAAGGCGAATCATTTGTTCGATTACGCGCTTTTCTTCGTTTATCCTTTGCATAGATGTGTAGTTTAAGTGTGTGTTAAAGGGGTGTTCTAAAAGTTCGCTTTCGCGCACCTTTTCTCGCCATGGCAAAATGAAAGCAAGCTTTCTTTTGCTCATTTGGCTTAACGAAAAGGTTCGGTTTTTAGAACACCCCCTAAAAGTGACTGGTCTTAATGATTATTTGTCTTCAATGCCTTTATGACTTGTTAGACGCTGAATATGAGCGTCTTTGTAATAATGTTTTAAGATGTAGTCGTAAGTGTAGCCTTTATCAGCCATTACTGCTGCACCGATTTGGCAGAGGCCGACCCCATGTCCCCAACCAGCACCGATGAGTGTGAATTGTGCTGGGATGTTGGTGGCATCGTCAACATTGTGACGCTCAACGACAAAGGCCGAACTATAGAGGTGAGTTTTGGAGAGGATGCGGCGGATTTCGAGTTCTTTACCAACGATCCATTCAGTTTTCGTCCCCACAATGCGCAGCCGAATAATTCGTCCACTGACGCCGCGTTCGACAGGTTGCAAGTCGATGATTTCGCCAAAGTCCTTTCCTGTATGTTCATTGATGAGTTCTTTGACCTGCTGTTGTGTTAGATCAACGCGCCAACGATAGAAGTCAGTAGTTTCTTGGTCGTAGTTGTTGAGCACTTGCGACAACAAGTGTACATTGTGCGTATTGCAAAAGGCGGGAGGAGCTGTTCGTATCCATTGTTCAGCATTTGCTTCGATGGTGAGGTCGGGTAGGGAAGGGGTAACGTCATCGCGAATGGGTTGTAGGTAAGGGTATTCCGTGTCAGACCAGCAGCTACTAAAAAGTTCGCTTGCTCCACCACAACATTTTGAGAAGCGCGCATCACATAGGTGTCCGTCGTAGGTTAGAACCTCACCTGTAGTTTCGCGCACGGCTTGTTTGACTTGTGGCAGTGTACTGCGAGTGATGCCCTGGTAGCGTTGGCAATGGTCATCAGCACAGACGTCGTATAGAGAGTGATCTGAGCGGTCGTGCCATTTGATTGTCTCGCCTGGACGGTGAACAAAGTTGAAGAAATCGCTTGACGTACTTTCGCTTTCAAGTCGGTGAAGCATTTGGCTGTAAACCCAACTGCGTGATACGACGGCATGTGTCTTTAGTAGGTTGAGAGATGAGGAGGCGTTCATTTCAGATGATATAACGCTCTCAAGATAGTCTTCAACTGATAGTTCGTTGATGACTACTAACTTCTCTTCGTCAACGATGAGTCGCAACTTACCCTTAAAGGTTTGTTCTTCTTGGCGTTCCCAATGAAAACCGATGCCAATCGTGACGTCCTTGAGCGTGAAGGAGTCAGTTCCTTCGTTTTCAGGTATAAAGCAGAGTTCGCTGTATTTATTGCCATTCCATAGAATTGCCCCATCAACGCATTCGGCTTTTTGCTCGTTACTTACCGTTTCGCCTTTAGCAGAGTAGTGACCATTGAGTGTAAACTGAATGCTTTGTGCATGGAGTATACCAATAGAGATGTCGCGTTCGGCTAACTTCTTAAGTAAATTAGATTCAGACTTGGCGGTCCAATTATCTCTCGAGCTAGCATTGTTATGTTTGTGTCCATGCAGCCTTCGCGCGATAGCGTTCATTTCGGATTCGCTAATGGTTACTTCGCGCAGAATGTTGGTAGCCAATTTTGCATTAAGTTTGTCAAAGTCCTCTTTGCGCGGTGTGATAAGGAGTCCACCCATGTCAATGGCTCCTGGACTGACGAGGCACTGCGCCTTCCCTTCTTCTGAATAACAATTAGGACGGTGCTTTTTGCGCACGAATACGACCGTTACGATGTAGTCGTCGGCCGTAGGCCCACCGTCTTGTCGCCACGACAAGATGTTTATGTCTGGTTCAGCTCGTTTGCTTTCAACTGGCAGTACGCTTATTAATTTCTTTAGCAAGATAGGATTGCTATCGCAAGCTGGGCCTTGAATGACGAATGCGGGGCAAGCATAGCCCTTGAGCGTGAAGATTCCGCCCGTCTTAGGATTGTATCCTTGCTCTTCGAGGTCAGCCTCTTCGTTTTTTGTAGAGGGATAGATGCGTTCTAATCGATTTTCGTACAACTTCCAATCTTTCTCGATGGGCACTAAGCCACGTACGCCAGCTTGCAAGTGTGCATGGTCGGGGGCAGAAGCACCACATCGTGCTCCGTTGTAGAAGACGAATAGTCCAGGCAGATTCCATGCAAGTTTATCAATGATACTTGTGAAGTGGCTAATGTTTTGTGCTACGTGATGCCTTGTCGGTATGGTGAAATGTTGCGGGAGAATGGGGTAGGGGTTAACCAAGAATTGTACGTTGCCTAATACGGGTAATTGCTTCTGCTTAGAAGGTCTGTTGTGATCACACAAGAAGCAAGCACGCTGCTTAAGATGTTCTTTGTCAATTTTAGCTCCCGTGCTAACAATGCGCGAAGGATTGAATTGCACACGTAATTCTCCGTTGTCAGTAGCTAACTCTTTGGTGATGACTGTCGCTTGTAGTGCTTCGTAGCGTTCTTTCGCTTCGTCCCATTGAGAAAGTTGTTGTTCGAAGAAGTGTTCAATCTCGTCCTTACTTAATGGGTGATTCCATTGGGCTATCAACGCCTTGCGAGCTTTTAGCTCGTAAGTTCGCAGTGTGTCTTTGTAAGCGTTGTTCTTGTTTTGCTTCTCAATACTGAGTGCAGCGTCAGAATTGCCTTCCCAACGTCGGCAGAGGTAAAGTTCGTCAAAGATGCGTCCGATGCGATAGTGACGAGAGATAGTAAGGCCTAAAGCATAGTCCTCACCATAGCTCGTATTGGGAAATCCAATTTGTCGCAAGATGTCGGTTCGGAAAGCACGGGGAGCTCCCAATCCGTTTATGCGCAATGCATTGTTACGCCCATTTTCGGCAGTCCATTCATTGTGCGCGATTAATCCTGGGGGAAGTGTTTGTAGGTCAAAGTTAACCATGCGATAGCTACCTATCACCATGGCAGCGCGTTGTTGGTGGAACGCATCAACGATTAGTTGTAACGTTGAGGGTGAGGAGTAGAGGTCGTCAGAGTCGAGTTGGACGGCATATCGGCCGCAGTGCTCAGAACGTACGGCAAAGTCCCAGCATCCACCAATGCCTAAATCTGTCCGTTCGGGTTGTAAAAGAACCACCCTTTTGTCGTTATTAAAAGAAGCTACGACTTCGGCAGTACCATCCGTAGAATGGTTGTTGATTACAATGACGTTGTAGTCAAAGTCAGCCTTTTGGCTTAGCGCGCTATGAATAGCATCTTTAATCGTACGAACGCGGTTGCGAACGGGAATAATAACGCTTGCTTCAACTGGGTAAGCACCTTGGTCTTCAGTATATTCAGCGTATTCATTAGGGGCAAGCCAAGCATTGATGCTTTTTAGATGTTCAGTACAAGCACGTTCCATTTCTATTTGTACTTCCCTATTTGAGGGATTCACATAGTCGAACTGCTTCTCGCCTGATAACCTAAGGTCGGTTTCAGTTTCTGTGTACAAGGACTCCCGAATGTGTTCGATTCGGCCTTTTGCACTAATGAACAAACGCAGTGCGTAAAGCGTTGCGTATTGATAGCGAATGGTTTTGGATTGTTTGAAGAAGTCTTTTATTCCTTCGGTGCTGTAGAGTACGAGTGAACCAAAGTCGAAGTCATCGCGCAAGGCTCCTTCTTGATAGTCGATGACAGGGTGTGCTCCGTTGCCGTCATTATGGTCGGCATACACCATGAGCGGCTCTCTGTCAGTGTTAAGGCATGAGGCGATTTGTAGGAAACGATCTAATGCTCGATAGGATAGTGTGAGCTTGTGATTGCTTAAATAAAAGAGTGTGTAGGGTGCAGTAAGCTTCTGACTTACTTGTCGAAGAAACTTAGCACTTGTAAGACTGTTTGATTGAATGACCTTACAATTATTACTTACAAACTTTTCAGCTTCTTGTACATGGTCATTAGAAACGACCAATAACAACGTATTTAAGAGCTTGCTCTCTTTTAAAAGCGTTATTATCGCTTCGTTTTGTGGAGAGTACGCTAGTACGAAATCTATATATTGATTCATATTGTATATAGTGATAGATGCGTAAAAATAACCTTTACAAAGGTAGATAAAGAACGTGAGCGAGCAAAGTAATTACGTAGTATTTTGTAATACTGCGGCTTTATCCGTATTTAATACCTATTAGTAGGTATTGTAAAGCCGTTTGATATTTGTAACTTTGCAAGCTAAAACAGAAGTTAATCGATAAAAGGTAAGCAATGAATTTATCAGATTTACATACAGGGGAACGTGGCGTAATTGTGAAAGTGGCTGGCCATGGCGGCTTTCGCAAGCGTATCGTTGAAATGGGGTTTGTAAAGGGGAAGACGGTAAAGGTAATACTTAATGCTCCTTTGCACGACCCTATAGAATATGAGATAATGGGGTATAAGATATCCCTGCGTCGTGAGGAAGCCAAGCTCGTTGAGGTGATTAGCGAGAGTGAGGCAGAGAATGATGTCCGTTTGCATCCTGAAGAAAGTTTGAAGGGTATTGTTGCGGGTAAAGATGAAGACGAAGAACTCAAATTGCAATTGGAGGCTCGTATGGAGCGCATGGCTGCAGATAAGCGTCGTGTGATTAATGTAGCCCTTGTGGGGAATCCAAATTGTGGAAAGACTTCGCTGTTTAATGTTGCCTCGGGTGGACATGAACACGTGGGCAATTATAGTGGCGTGACGGTCGATGCGAAAGAGGGCTTTCTTGATATGAAGGTGAAAGTTCGACGAAACGACCAGGGCGAGGTCGAAATCTATCACCAGAAGTCGGGCGAAGGCTGTAGCGCAACGTGTACAAGTTGCACAATCGGAAGCGATTGCTTGAATAGTGCTGTCGAGGGGTATGAAGATAGGGTGTATCATTTTCGTATCGTCGACCTCCCTGGCACTTATTCACTTTCGGCTTACTCTCCAGAAGAGTTGTACGTGCGCCGCCACTTGATAGACGAAACGCCTGATATCGTCATCAACGTAATAGATAGTTCCAACTTGGAGCGTAACCTCTACCTTACAACTCAGTTGATTGATATGCATCAACGTATGGTGGTGGCATTGAATATGTATGACGATTTGCAACGTAATGGCGACCGATTGGATTATCATCAGTTAGGACATTTGTTAGGCGTACCAATGGTTCCAACGATTTCGCGTACGGGACAAGGCATTCGCGATTTGTTTGAAACGGTAATCGCTGTGTATGAAAACCAACACGACACTTCGCTTGAACGTCACATTCACGTTAATCATGGTAAGGAATTAGAACAGAGTATTGACAGACTGAAGTACATCTTTCAGAAAAATCAAGCTCTGCGCTCAAAGTATTCAACTCGTTATCTTGCTATTAAGTTTTTGGAGGGAGATACAGAGGCGCAGCGTTTGGTCGAGTCTTTGCCCCAACATGATGAACTCGTAGCTGCACGATATGAGGAGAATAATCGGTTGAAGGAGGTCTTACATGATACTCCTGATAATGCCATCACAGATGCAAAGTATGGCTTTATACAAGGAGCGCTTAAAGAAACGTACGAACCCCATGTGGCTCGACAGGGACGTACCGTGACGGAGAAAATAGATGCCTTTGTTACCAATCGCTATTGGGGCTTCCCATTGTTCTTTGTCGTACTTTTCTTAATCTTCTTCATCACCTTCCAAGTGGGTGCTTACCCTATGGATTGGATAGATTGGTTGGTTAGTCAACTTTCAGCCTTTGTGCAATATGTAATGCCTGACGGAATGCTGAAGGATATGATTATTGACGGAGCTATAAGTGGTGTGGGCGCAGTGATAGTATTCTTGCCCAATATCATGATACTCTACTTATTTATTTCATTATTAGAGGATTCGGGCTATATGGCTCGTGCCGCATTCATAATGGATAAGTTGATGCACCGCATGGGATTGCATGGTAAGTCGTTTATTCCCATGGTGATGGGCTTTGGTTGCAATGTGCCTGCTATTATGGCAACACGAACAATCGAAAATCCCAAAAGTAGATTGATTACCATGCTGATTACACCGTTTATGTCGTGTTCTGCTCGAATACCTATTTACGTAGTATTGGTGAGTGCATTCTTTCCACAGAATGGCGCAGCGGTGATGTTAGGATTATATGCGTTAGGCATCTTAGCAGCTATACTTATGGCGCGTGTGTTTAGTCGCTTCTTGATGAAAGGCGAGGATTTACCCTTTGTTATGGAGTTGCCTCCTTATCGCATGCCAACGGCTAAGTCGGTGCTTATGCATACTTGGGAAAAAGGTCGTCAGTATCTGCAAAAGATGGGAGGAATAATTCTCGTATTCTCATTGATTATATGGGCATTAAATTATTTTCCCCATTCGAGTGTAGCAGACGCTGCACAAACGGAACAAGTTGCTGTGGAGCAGAGTGCATCAGTAGATGAACCTGAAGATTCTTACTTACAGTCTTTGGGCCAATTTATAGCCCCCGTGATGTCGCCTATGCATTTTGATTGGAAAATGAGTGTAGGTATCCTTTCGGGTGTCGGTGCAAAAGAGCTTGTTGTTAGTACATTAGCTGTTATGTATGCCAATGAGGACGTTGATACAGATAGTGCTGCAAGCGATACACACTTATCGCAGGCATTGCGATCGAATATGACTACTGCTTCAGCTTTGGCCTACTTAGTTTTTATCCTGTTCTACTTCCCCTGTATAGCAACCATTACTGCTATTAAGAATGAAAGCGGGGGTTGGAAGTGGGCGCTCTTTACTGCAGGATATACTACACTATTTGCCTATGTGGCTTCTTTGCTTACTTATTGGATAGCAGTAGCTTTTGGTTCTTAAACTAAATAGTTAAGTATAAGTTCTTGAACGCTCAACAAATAACGAAGCAAGTTATTTGTTGAGCGTTTTTTTTTAGAAGTAAGTTTTGGATGGGTATCAGAATGTCTGCGAAATAGGACGGAGAAAGAAATGTTGGCTCTGTAACGAATAGTGTGGGTAAAATAAATCAATCGTGAGCGCTGGGAATAATCGCAATTCTTAAGGATTGCGTAGGCGCAATAGGTCGTTGTTTGTATTTGTTGTTAAGAACAAATCAACTTACACAAATCGCTATAGCGTCACAAAAACTTTATACGAATGTAACAGAAATTTAACAAAAGCCTTTGCAATTAACTTCGCATATACTAATTTTGCAGCATAACATTTGAACCCACGTTATATGGATTTCTTTTATCTTGGAATACTAATATTCCTTTTTGTATTAGCCACGTTCGACTTGTCGGTCGGTGTGGCCAATGATGCAGTAAACTTTCTTAGCCCCGCTGTGGGAGCCAAGGCTGCAAAGTTTCGCACCATTCTTGTAGTAGCTGCAATCGGTATCTTTGTTGGTGCAAGTACATCAAGCGGTATGATGGATATAGCGCGCCATGGTGTGCTCAATCCGCATTATTATTCGTTAGACGATGTGATGTGCATCTTTTTAGGCGTAGCTGCTACCGATGTAATATTGCTTGACATCTTTAATACGTTAGGCATGCCCACGTCAACCACCGTATCAATGGTGTTTGGCTTGTTAGGTGGTAGTACAGCACTCGCCTTTTCTAAAATATTAAGCCACGGCTTAACTTACGCTCAACTCATTAATACCGATAAGGCTTTGAGCGTTATAATCGGTATATTCCTTTCTGTCGCCATAGCTTTTGTGTTTGGTCTAATTGTAATGTGGATTGCACGTTTAATCTTTACATTTCAATACAAGAAGCACCTTCGTTATAGTATAGCTATCTTTGGCGGTTTGAGTATCACTTCTATATTTTATTTCTTGTTGGTAAGTGGCCTGCGCACAAGCCCTCTGCTTACTTCCATAGGTTGGACGCCTGAGTGGATTGACCAAAATCGCTTGAATATTTTGTTAGTTTGCTTTGGCTCGTTTACGGTGATAATGGAAGTGTTACATTTACTGAAAGTAAACATTTTCCGCATCGTCGTACTGTTTGGCACCTTTGCGTTGGCTATGGCCTTTGCAGGTAATGACTTGGTCAACTTTATAGGTACGCCTTTAGCTGGCCTTGAGTCATTCCTTGATTATTCTGCAAATGGGGCTGGTCAAAATGCGAATGATTATATGATGACAGTGTTAGCAGGCGAAAGCCAATTGCCGTTCAAGCACTTGTTCCTTATAGCAGCAGGTGTAGTCATGACTGTGGCCATTTGTACTTCTAAGAAGGCACACAAGGTGGTTGAGACAACGGTCAACCTTTCGCGACAAGATGAGGGAGAAGAAGTATTCTCTTCATCGCGTTTAGCACGTCGCACCGTTCGTGCTGTGTTAAATACGACCAATGCCATGTCAAAGCACGTCCCCAAGTGTGTATCAAATTGGGTGAATACACGTTTTGACCAAGAGGGCGTTGTTATGGCCGAGGGTGCAGCTTTTGACCAAGTGCGTGCTGCTGTTAATTTGGTTATGGCAGGTTTCTTAATCGTAGTCGGCACGTCTTTACAACTTCCATTGTCTACCACCTATGTAGCCTTTATGGTAGCTATGGGTTCTTCGTTGGCAGACCGTGCATGGGGACGCGAGACTGCAGTTTATCGTATAACGGGTGTTATAACCGTAATCGGTGGCTGGTTTATTACAGCCGGTGCAGCCTTTATTGTAAGTTTCCTCATTGCAACTATTAATCATTGGGGCGGTTTCTTCGCCATGATATTGGTTATGTGTGTAGTTGCATTAGTAATAATCAACAACAACCGCAAGTTTAAGCAAAAGCGTGAACAGGACAATGTTGATTTGCTTTTCCGTCAGTTGGTACGCAGTCATGATAAGGCCGAAACGTGGCAGTTGCTCTTAGAGCATGTACGTCGTACGCAAACGGATATGCTTACCTTTACGCGCACTACATTCCGCAACATTACGCAGGGGTTAATGCATGAGAACATTCGCGCACTCCGTACGGCGTCACATGATATCGAAAATGAGAAGAGTGTATGGAAGCGTTATCGTCGTAAGGAAATTCTTGGTATGCGTAAGATTGACTATCTTGTTGCAGTAGAAAAGAACACTTGGTTCCACTTGGGCTGTAATAACTCGACGCAAATTATATATGGCTTGAAGCGTATGCTCGAACCATGTGTGGAGCATGTTGACAACAACTTCAATCCTTTACCACAAGATTATGTGGACGAGTTTATCCCCGTTTGCAATGATGTAGATAAGTTCTTAGAAAGTGAGCAACGTATGATTTCAACGGGCAACTTTGAGGGTTCTGACGAACTTCTAGTTCAAGGTAATGCCATTAAGAGTCGCATCTCGCAAATACGCCACGCACAACAAGATCGTATTCAGCGTGAAGACTCTAACATTAAGGTCGCTTTGCTCTATCTTTCTACCTTACAAGAGACTCAAGAGTTAATGTCGGCAGCACGTCATATACTTCGTGCAAGCAAACGATTCCAAACTCAGTAAACTGATTTTGTTGATAGTCTTTTTCTTTTGAGAGAAAAGAACTTGATGAAACGAGTAAGTTAGCATCTGTATGATTTATGGGGTGTTCTAGGCTCCGGTTGTTCAGAATGCTCAGTGTGCCTCGTGCATCTTGCTCCTGCCATTTTCAACGCGCGAGGTGTCAACATTTATCATCGTAACAAGCCGCTTACATGCTTCGTCTTTATTGACTAGTGGCATGTGTGCGGCTTTTGTGTTGTATGGGGCGTGTTGTCTTTTTCCTATGACAAGGGAAGAAGCGTGATGGTAGTGTATTGCTGGTAGACGTTTTGCTCTGATTGATAGTACACAAGATATTGATAATAGCAATAGGGATATTGAAGTCGTCTAAACTTTTCTGACGAAGATTATATTTAAACTTTTATCTCTTCTAATTTCAATTATTGCTGTCCGGTAAAACTTTTTTAAGCAAAATAAATTAGGGCTGTCACTTCTCACGAAGTATCAGCCCTTTTGGTTATCTTTGTTTTGCTAAAAAATATATAACTATGAGCAAAGATAGCCATTTTACTGGACAGCCGGTCTATAGTCAAGTGTTAAAGTTATTTGACAAGGAGAAAATTCTTCAAATAAGCTGCGAAACGAAAGGAAGTGAGGCTTATGTGAAGCGTTTTGACGGCTTCCAACATCTCGTCGTAATGCTGTTCGGTATACTCAAACACTTTGATTCTCTGCGCGAACTTGAGATAGGTATGAAGGCGGAGGCCCTACACGAGCCGAAGCCCGAGGAAGTCCGCCCCTAACTGATGAATTCCGGTTTCTATCTTCTGTAACTGCGCATCGGAAATATAAGTATTTCCTTTCTTGTACTGGCGCATTAATGTCTCGTTAATTCCCAGATACCGCGCAAATGCGCTTACGTTCAGCATTGAATAATATTCAAACAGTGATGACAAATCAAATTTAAACACAGGGGAAGCCGACAGAATGGGAGCGGTTGCGCCCTCTCGTTCCTCCTCGCTTGCCTTTACTTCCTGCATTGAGTGCAGAAAATCCGCCTTCGCCTCTTTCACCGTGCCGCCGCGCCCTATCAGTGTGTAGGGGCTTTTGTCCACGTTATACGCTATAAATGTTCCGTCGTTGTCTTTCTCGATCGTCACAATAAATTCCTTATCTGCCATTTCTTTTTTTGTTTAATAAAGGCGAGGGGAGGGGGGCCGCCCCTCGCCTTTGTTGTTAAAATCCGATTTGTTTTTTAAGCCTGAAGGCCAAGCCCTTGCGTACTTCTTGGCTCCCATGTCTTTCTAATTGCACGGTTACGCCTGTTACTGGGTTATAATATACATCATGTTCTTTGCCGTGCTTCACGAAATGAAACCCATGTTTTAACGCTTGTTTCTTTAATTCATTTCATTTTATTTTATAATTGGTTAAACACTTGTTTTATTAATTCACTGCAGAGGTACTACAAAAATGTTATACAACCAAATTAATATATAACAATTTTGTAGTATATTTTATTTTTTTTCTTCCTCACCTTATTATATAGCGCCGTAGTATGCTTGCAGAGGCCAATATACGTCGTCCTCAGGAGTTCTTTGCAAGTGTCTATGCATATCTGCTGGAAAAGTATGCCAAGTTTTTAGCGGACAGCCGCCCTGCCAAGAGTTATAAGGGGCAGACGCACGAGCCTAAAGACTGGGAGAAGCTGCTTTACATGATGGACTCCACCACAATAACGCTCTTCGACAACATACTCAAAGGTGTCGGGCGGCACCCGAAATCAGGCAAGAAGAAAGGCGGTATGAGAGTGCATACGGTAATGAAGTATCATGTCGGCGTGCCAATGGTGGTGCAGCTCACATCCGCTGCAAAACACAATCATTACCTGCTGAAGGAGGTACATTTGCCAAAAGACTCCACTTTGGCGATGGATCGTGGTTACGTCGACATTGCACAATTCCAACGTCTTACCGAAGAAGGTGTGTGCTACGTGACCAAAATGAAGAAAAACCTTAAGTACGAAGAACTTGAATCCTTTACTTACATCAACCCGCAGGGACTGGTGACGCATATAGACAAGAAAGTGCTTTTTACAAGAGGGGAACTCACCCATGAGGCACGAAGGGTGGAGATATTTTATGCGAACAAGAAACCAGTTGTGCTATTGACTAACAACTTTGACTTCACGGTTGAGGACATTGCTGAAATTTACCGCTTAAGATGGGCTATCGAGTCGTTATACAAACAACTTAAACAGAACTTCCCGCTTCATTTCTTTTATGGGGAAAGCGTCAACGCCATACAAATACAGACATGGGTGGTTCTGATAGCCAATCTGCTGATAACGGTTCTGTCAAGAAGCATAAAGAGACACTGTGCATTCTCGCAAGTTGTTACCATGGTACGACTTATGCTTATGTACTACGTCGATTTTATCGCATTTATGGAAAACCCCGAAAAAACTTGGAATGATTTCCTTGCAAAGGAGGAGCAAAAAGCACCGCCAGAACTAAG
>ERZ1034818.271-NODE-271-length-15804-cov-5.598641_pt1 | contig 15804 bp, 13 predicted proteins | sample MGYA00520595_ERZ1034818 | MGnify/ENA primary metagenome ERZ1034818 (study PRJEB33766, sample SAMN09781689) | gut metagenome | biome: gut microbiome | host: Homo sapiens | place: Madagascar | study: EMG produced TPA metagenomics assembly of the PRJNA485056 data set...
GAATAAAAAAGATTATTTGCTAAAGGGTGAGCCTCTAATGTTTGTAAATTAGAGGCTCACCCTTTAGCAAATAATCTTTTTTATTCACTTAAAAACTAAGTGAAAGGCATTTGCGGAATAAAGTGAGTAGAAACCATGTTTATTATTACCTTTGCTTCAAAAAGTTATAAGGATGTTTGTAGATTCAATTATTCAGATAAAGACATATTTTCGAAACCTCACACTCAATGCATTGGGTGTGGAGAGAAGCATCTTCGAACGTTTGGAAGATAATGATGTTGATTCTGTTGTAAACATGATGGAACAACATGATTACGATGTTGATAATGCCATTTCGGAATATAATCCCCAAACTCATAAGGTGATGAGCCGTGAGGATAAATGGGTAAAGGGAGAGAAACCATATAGGACGGAGAAGTTGGCAAGAACAAGACAAAGATACATCAATGAGGTAGAATTGTTTTTCTTGTTGGGTAATCCCATTATGTGGAAGAAAGTAGAAGGTGACGATGATGCCTTTGAATTGTATAAGAAATACTTGAAGAATATATACTTCAATACCAAGCTACGTCAATGCAAACGACTTGCCGGAGCAGAAACCGAAAGCGGTTTTGTTTTTAATTTCTCGCAAAAAAACGGAAAAATGCATGTTGATGTGTATGTTGCAGCTCGCTCAAAGGGACATAAGATGAGAGAGTTGTTCGACCAATACGGAAACATGCTTGCTTTTGCAATAGGTTATTCTCTTAAACGAGAGTCAAGAACTGTCGAATGTTGGGATATATTGACATCTGTCTTCAACTATCATTGTGAGCGTGGTGGTTTTGGATGGAAAGTGTATAAGTATCCTAATCCAACCGGAAAAATTAACGGCATCTACTTTCGCCAACCTAAAGCATGGGATGGTGCAGAGCCAAGAATGGAACGTGAAGAGATGCTGGACTCTAAGATAGGAGATGCGAATAACTATTTTGCCGACCCTATAGCTGCGGCAACTGCTGACGTGATACAATCAATCCCTAAGCGGAACAAGCCAGGCAAGCTGATACAATTGACAGGAAAGAATTCTAGGTTTGAATATATCAATCCTCCTCAGAACTCAGAAATCCGCAAGGCAGAGAAAGAGGACTTGGCTCAATCTATATTGTTTGATACATTTACACCGGATATGTCACCGGAATTAATGAAAGCCATGAGCACGCTTACCAGTGTAGGTATAAAGCGAGCGTTGGTATTGGGCTACATCAAGAGGGCGAACCGAATGGAAATCTATGAAGAGCTTGTCGGTAGATTGTCGCATGTTATTATTGCCGTTATGAAGGAACTATATCCTGAAAAGAGAAGCAAGTTGGATAAGCTGGAAGTAGAGTTCGATTTCGCAGAGCCTTTTGAGGATGATAAAAAAGATAAGTGGAAAGTTATTGCGGAACTATACAATCAAGGTGTCCTGTCTCTAGAGACCGCTGTCCAAATGTTGGCTCTTACAAATGCTCCGGCAGAAGAAATAGAAAAGATACGGAAGGATGCAGAAGATAAAGTAGCGTTAGCCGCAAAAGTAAGGGGAAATGAAAATACAACTTCATAATATCAAAAGCTTATTGTTTTTGGGCGCATTTCCTATTTGGATTTGCGCCCTTTTTGCACTTAAATTTTAAGTGAAAGCATTGTGGTAAAAATATAATATTATTCCTCATTTTGTTTTTAACTTTGTTGGCATGAACACGAATGAACTTATCATAAACGGAAAAGATGCTTGGACTACCTATCGGGTCAAGATGGGGTATGGCTTTTTGGATGCGTTGGAAGCTGACGCAGACAATAAAAGTTATATAACCAATGAAGTAAGGACGGAGAATGGGACTAGGGTTGTCCCTATCCGTCCAAAAAAGGCAGAAAGAAGCATTACCTTGGAGTTTGTTATTGTCGGCAGAGACCATAGCGACTATAATAAAAGGGTTAAAGCCTTTGATTCGCTTATGGATAATGGTTTTGTGGCAATTCAAGTTCCCAGTTCTAAGGATGATGTCTATCGCTTGTATTGTGCAAGAAAATCATCGAGCTATTCCAGAGGCAAAGGTGGCTCAATTGGAAAGAAAAGTATAAAATTTATAGAGTATGACCCTACAAATAGAGGTGAACTTACTATAGAAGATAAGTCGAAGTTCAACTTAAAAGAATTTGAAGATTACGTATGAAAACTTATAAGGAAATTGCAATCAAGTATTACGACAATAGCGGAAATGAGCATGTTAGGTGTGTCGTTCCCGTCTCATCGGACGCATTAGTTCATTACGAGTTGATGCAATCACATTATTGCAAGTTGTCATTTAAACTTGCAAAGCCTGTGTATCTGCAACTAGGGGATTTCATCGAAACGCCTTATGGTCGTTTTGAACTGATAGATATGAATAAAGCCAAGGATGGAGATACTATGGGCTATTCCTATGATGTGCAATTTGATGCTTATTATCGTAAATTCAAGAACAAAATCTTGAAGTATCGCCCGAATACAGGTTCACAAGAAGCGACATTCTCTCTTACTTCAAAAATAAGCACCCATGTAGAGGTGATAATGAAAAGTCTAGCTTATTATGCGAAGTTAGACAAGTCTTATCTTTACGACTCTAAATTTGTTGGAGAAGGAACGGACTATACTTATGTTATAGACGCAAGTGTGGATGCGAATGCAGCCAAGCTGATAACCTATTCCAATTCTAGCATGTTGGATGCTATTGCAAATATAGCTCAGACTTTTGATTGCGAATGGTGGTTTGAAGGTAATATACTGCATTTCGGTACTTGTGAAAACACAAATACCATAGTGGATTTTAAGCTAAACGACAATGTTGTTTCAATGTCTAGTTCGCAAAGTCAGTCCACTTATGCAAACAGGGTATATGCTTTTGGAGCTGCAAGGAACTTGCCTAGTGGATATAAGAAAGATGCTGATGCTGATATAACAAAAGATGGTGTTGTTGAAAAACGTCTCATGCTACCAAATTCAGCAGAATGCTCTGACAAAAACAAGCAATTGCTAGCAGAGAATGGCTTTGAACTGAAAAATGGATATATACAAGTTAGTGGACTCCGTGAAGACCAGTATGTTGAGGGAGTAACTATAAATGATGATATTTATCCAAGAAATCTTATCAAAACGTCTAAGGTGACATCATACGAAAAAGATGTAGAGGATGAAAGTACACCTGAAGAAGGTGACTTTATCAAAAGGACATTCTATCGTGTAAACTCTCTTTCCATAATCAATGAAGATGGTGAAAAAACAGGTGATATGGCTTTTCGAAAGTCGTATATTCTTAGTGGCAAGAACCTACATATAGTATTCCAAAGCGGTTCTCTTAATGGTATGGACTTCGAATGTGAGTTTAATCCAGATGGAGTTGAAGAAATACTTAAAGACGATGATGGCAATCCGATATTGAAAGATGGAAAGGAACAGATAAATCCTAAGTCACAGGTATTTGAGATTGTTGCAAATGAGGATTATGGCCGTTTCTTGCCGGATATAACTTTGCATCCAAAGGATGGAGATACTTTTGTCCTCTACAATTGGGATTCTACCAAATTGGGCGAAACTTTGGTTTCTTCCGCTTCCAATGAGTTGCTGACTGATGCTATAAAGGATATGAAGAAGTCTATGATAGACCCTACGACATATACATGTACCGCTGAGGCTAACTATTCCTATAATCAGGGTAGGGGTAACTTGCATGGAGTAGGAGACAGAGCAAATCTTTATAATAAAGGTTATGGTGACAGCTATAGGTCTTCAAGAATTATCGGTTATGAGTTTTGTCTAGATATTCCTTATGATGGAGCAAAATATTATGTTGGAGAAAAACCGTCATATTCACGGCTCAATGCAATGGAGTCTAAAATTGAGGAACTTGTCTATAACGGACAGAGTTATCTTAATAGCAATGGTGGCGGAGGAAAAACGATTTACGTCATAAAAAGCTATGATAAGACATCTCCAACCGATTATAACGTGTATTCCGCTAAGGCAGTAGATACACAAAGATTGTCCAAATTGCTTGACGATGTAGCTTATGGCTCTATCACCTTTCAGAAGGTTCAGCGATTGCTCAACGGCTTTTTCCTCGGTCACTCTAACGAGTTCAGTATTGATGGCAGCGGCAACGCTATCCTCTCTAGTGTGATAGTGAACTTATTAAAGTCACTCGACTTTAACGAAGCAGAGCAGAGCGGATTTGCAATCAAGCAAAGAAGCGATGGAAAGTACCAGATGTTGCTCACGGATTTAATCGTGTGGGGTAAGGCAATCTTCAACACCCTCTTGATACGAGAATTATCATACGTTGGAGGAAACATCGTTCTCTCCCCTGCTGCTGGCAAGATAAGCTACATCAAGGAAGTATACAGCGAGACAACGAATGAGCTAATTGGTTGGAAATGCTATCTCTTAGCCGATGATGGAACTACCGCTACAATTAATTCATTTAAGGTAGATGACCAAGTTCGCTGTCAGACGTTTAATATCAAGCCTGGAGTTTATGAGAACGTCAGCAACAAGGACTATTGGAGACTTGTCACCAAGGTATCAACCGAGAATGAGGTAATCACCGATACTGAAGGTCACGAACTCTACGATGGAAAGAAGTTCGCTTGGATTCAGATAGCGAAGGACAATTGCATGGAAGGTTCGGACACTCCTGCCGCAGGTGATACCATCGTCCTCATGGGTAACAGGAGTGATACAAGCCGACAGCACCTTCTGATGATGGAGACCGAAGGAGATTCAGCACCTAGGTTCACGATGTATAGAGGCATCAACTCATACTCGCTGAAGAATAAGTCTATCTTTGACGTTTCCTTCGATGGCATCAACATCGTTAGCAAATACTTCAAACTAGTCAACGTGAGCGGAGAGAAGGTATGGACACCTATCTATTTGGGAGACTGGAAGAAAGGCACGGAATACAGCTACTACGATGAGGTGACTTGGATGGGCACAAGATGGCTTTGCATCGTTTCCGAAGGACAGACCACAACTGCTGAACCATCTGAGGATTCTCCTTATTGGAAGGCAACGACCGCAATTCAACGGAATAAGCTACTTATTGATTTACGTGGGCAAGATACCCTTGATTGGGGTGAGACTATTGATGTCGTATGCTCAGTTGTCCGTGGCGATTCTATTGTTGATACATCGAGCGGTTGGGATTGGAGCGTAGAAAGAGATAGCGGCAACAAACAGGAAGATGCGGCATGGAACGCCACATCTAAGGCTCAAAGCTTCAAAGGTACTATCAATATCGCATTTACCGAGAACGAGAATGACCTTGGAGCTGAGAATAAGAATACTTTCGGTGTCGTGTTTACCTTTAAGGCTTGGCAAATCGGCAACAAAACCAATGAAGTTTCTGCGAAACTGAGTGTATGATGATTTGATTTAAATTTTTATAAATGATTTTTAATTATGGTAAATAAGAATTTAGGAACGGCAGATGTTGCATCATCCGTACAGCAGACGGATAGCGTAATTGCGGAGGTTGGCGGTGCTATAAGAAGAGTAAAGGTAAAGGATTTATCAAGAAGCCTTAACCTTTCCATCACTTCACCAGAGGTATATGCATACGGCATTGAGTTCGATGTAACCGTAAGCTCAACGGCTGCAACGAGAATCGGAAACATGAGTATGCACAGAACATTGCCAGTGCAGACTTTGATGAAGGGATGCTTGCTCGATGATGATGGTAACGTGGTTGACTATCTCGACCCACAGGACTGGACTAAGGCTACACGTGACGGAAGCCGAGGTCAGGTTATGGTAGAGCTGCCAGAGTATTATGAGAAGTTTGAGACGGACGGTAACAAGCGCAGAGCATGGATGAGCCTTGAACCTTTGGCAGGTTTCCGTAAAGTTCCGAAGCGTTACGTGAGTGCCTATCAAGCCTACGTAAAGAATAACAAGCTCTGCTCTATCGCTAGCGTGTTGGCATCATCCAATATCAGCCGTACAGGATTCCGCAATGCGGCAAGAGCTAGAAAGACGGGCAGCGCAGAATGGAACTGTCATGTATATGATATTCAGAGAGAACTCTATTGGCTCTTTACTATCGAGTATGCTCAGTTGTCTTGTCAGACTGATTACAATGCTGCTCTGACTACAGAAGGTTATCATCAGGGCGGTCTTGGTAGTGGTGTTACTGGAGTAGATTGGACTAAATGGACTACATACAATGGAAACAACCTATTTGTTCCTTGCGGCACGACTGATAGCCTTGGCAACCGAAGCGGTGTTGTTACCTACGACACTGGTACGAAGAATGGTGTTACTCTCGGCAAGGTAAGCGTAAACAGATACCGTGGTATCGAGTGCCCATTTGCTCATGTTTTCCAATGGACTGATGGAATCAACATTGAGGCACAGGCAGGTGATAGCGGTGTCAGCAAGGTATATGTATGCCGTGACCCTAAGAAATTCTCTGATACAGGATATAATGGATATACCTATGTCGGCAACGAAGCGAGAACGGAAGGTTTTGTTACACAGATTACCTTTGGCGAGTATGGTGACATTACAGCGAAGGCTGTTGGCGGTAGCGATAGTAGCTATCATGGTGACTATCATTTCACTAACATTCCTACGGCTACTACTCTTCATGGCGTTCTCTTTGGCGGTGTTGCGCGTGACGGTTCGCAATGCGGCTTCGTTTACTCGAACTCGGTTTACGCTCCCTCGGACTCGGCTGCGATTTTCGCCTCTCGCCTTTGCTTCCTACCTGCTGCATAATCGAAGCGACACGGCTCGTCACACGCCCTATGCCGCCCGCCATTTATTGGCGGCATAGGGTGATTAAAATTAGGTTTAACATTAAAATAATAGAAATATGGCAGACAATAATACAAAACAAGACGATGGAAGTCTTGCATTCTTGAACATTCCTCGCAATGAGAACAGCCGTTCATTCAACTGCAAGGAAGTAAGTCAGAGCAAATTGGTGAATACATCATTTTGGCTGATTGATTTCATGGAGGATATTCCGACAAGATTCTCTAAGCAGAAAGGCACGAAAGGTCAGACATTGGTGCTTGTGAAGCGAAATCTTGAAGACCCAGAGAGTGAAGCAATGAAGTTCTTCACAGGCTCACAGGATATACTCTATATCTTGCAGGAGATAAAGAAACGGAATGCCTTTCCTCGCAAGGTGACGATGCGAGGTAACGGAAACCGATATTTCGTAGAATAAAAGATATTAAGGTTGATGATTCCTAACGTGGCGTTCACTTTGGCGGTAATGCGAATAACGGTTCGAAATGCGGCTTCGTTTACTCGTACTCGAATAACGCTCCCTCGGACTCGAATGCGCATATCGCCTCTCACCTATACTTCTAAGGTTAAAATATTATATATAGGAATCATAACCGCACCACTTGGTGAAAAATTTAGGAACTCAGAAACGTGTTGGTAGGTATCAGAAATATCGCTGATAGTCGAAGACTCGGAGTAAGGAAGCAAAATAGTAAAAAGATGAAAAGGATTGGTTATCTCTACGAGAAAATCATATCAATGGATAATCTCAGACTGGCAGACGAAAAGGCTAGGAAGGGAAAGAGAAATACCTATGGTGTGCGAGTATTCGACAAGAACAGAGAGGATAATCTGTTGAAGCTGCATGAGATGCTGAAAAATAAGACATTCAGAACATCAAAGTATGACGTATTCACCATCCATGAACCGAAGGAGAGAGTGATATACAGATTGCCATACTTTCCAGACAGAATCGTTCACCATGCGATACTGAATATCCTTGAACCTATATGGCGCAGCGTATTCACGTACAATACATATAGCTGCATCAAGGGCAGAGGAATAGAAGGATGCGCAAGAAGGGTTGGTGAGATTATAAGAAGGCATCCTATTGACAGACCTCTTTATTGCTTGAAGATAGACATCGTAAGGTACTACCCTAGCATTGACCATGAGGTTATGAAGAGAATTATCAGACGGAAGATAAAGGACGCTAATGTGCAGAATCTTCTAGACGAGATTATATATTCTACAGATGGATTGCCGATAGGTAACTATTCAAGTCAGTATTTGGCTAATCTTTATCTTGCTTACTTCATGCACTGGGTGAACGAAGTGCTGAAAGTCGAGAGTACAGAATATGCCGATGATATAACATTCTTTGCCGAAAGCAAGGAAGTGTTACATAAGGTACGCAAGGCCATCAAAGGCAAGATAGAAGGAGAATTGAAGCTAAAGATTAAAGGAAATTGGCAGATATTCAAAATCGGCATGAACAGATACGACAAGAGCGGTCGTGCATTGGACTATGTAGGCTATCAGTTCTTCCGCAAGCAGAAACTTATGCGTAAGAGAACGAAGCAGAACCTATGTAGGGAAATGAAAGCCGCAAGAAAGAAAGGAATTAAGGAGGATGCACTGAAGATGAGGATAAGCCCTTGGTTAGGGTGGACGGCTCACAGCGATAGCAGACATCTGTTGGAGAAGATAGGTGCGTTCCACGATATACATAATTATAATTTTAAAAAGATTGCGATATGAAAGTAATTTACGACAATGAGCCTTCAGTGTTGGAGGCAGTAGGAAACGGAAGTCACCGTTATCACTACGACATCAAGGCGAAGACAGAATCAGCAGAGAAGTCTTCGGGTACAGAATCAAAAACTCAGTACGAGTGCCAGGAAGTGATTGTGTGGGAACCTCTCACATCTAACAAGATTACCGAAGCGGTCATTGCTGATAAGTGGGATGGCAATCAGGAGCAGAAGCTTATCAACGAGTATAATGCCATTCAGTTGGGCATTACTACTGATAAGGCAGAGATTGCTAGTAAGACTGCTGCTTACAAGGAGTTCCTTGCGGAGCGAGTACGCTTGAAAACTATCGTTGATGCTGACTGCAAGACGCTCGGAATCGAGTAATATTATGGTTCAATACTTATAAACAGATAAGCTATGAGAACGGAAAAGAAATTCATGCGGCGTAGATATGCGCCATTGGTTACGGGTTGCTCATTGACATGCACCACCCCAGAATCGCCACTTACGCAGCTCTATAGCGGTGGTGAATATCAGCCTAACCGAGAGGGAACGGCAGCAGTTCCTTGCGGTATCTGCCCTATCGTCAGCGCATCAGCAAGGGATGGCAGTTGGCAGGGTAATACCCGAAGTAACGCTCATCTGTCACAGATGCAATGGTATGTGGACGGACAGAGGATAGAGAGCGTAGCAAGCTGGAACGGAAAGTATTCCATCATTACTAATGGTGATAACAAAGGAATGCTTATCATCAAGCGCAATATCGGTCTGAACGAGCGTGTAAAGTTGCGTTTCGAGGGTAAGTTGTTCGACTTCCGCAATAATGAGCTTGTACCAGTAAAAAGTGATGAGAAAACGCTATATACGGTTCAAGCCGCACAGGATTCATGGAGTGTAGAAACAGACTATCCGCTTAACCTCATGTATTCCTGCATTGATGATAATATGCTCTTGCATGACTATCAGGTAAGCCACGGAATAGCATCATCACTCAGTAATCAGCAGATTAATGACGGAGAGCAGTATCTTCGCACGGCAGCAATACGAGTACGCAAGGGAAAAGATATTCAGACAAGCGGCTACACGCTCGAACTCTACCGCACAGATAGCGGAACTGAGGTGAAGATGAGTGTCGGTTACGAGTTGCAAGCTTTTTCACTTACAAGTATGACCCTTGATTTGCGCCTTGTGCCAGACGGAGCAATCTATCTGCTGAAGGTGCTCGTTGGCGGCAAAGTGGTATGTTTGAAGACTATCTGCACGGTCAATAGATTACATAAAGCAATATCAGTAAAGCCGAGCGTTGAGAGTGACATCTACCCAGATACAGACATCATGTATCAGGAAGCTATCGTAAAGTGCAAAGATCATGATGTGCCTTGCGCTGAGAACGTGGTTAAGATGGTGCTGCTTGGTACTACCGCTTACGAATCTGATGTGAATCTCGGAGAAGGAAGAGGAGTGTTCTTCCGTCTATCTGACCTCACCATGGGTGATACGCAGAAGGACAACTATGTTGTAACCTGCTTCGACTACGACTACAAGGAGGAGTATAAGGTTGCTACTGATGCAAGCGGCAACGTATACACAGATGAGGACGGCAATCCGTTTATCTTTAACTAAGATTTGATATGAGATACGTGTTAGCAGATAAGGAAAAAGCTATCTTGGCTGGATTTGATGTGATAACGCACAACGTCATTGACATCGAAGGAGAAAGCAAGATGGTTATCACGGAGAAAGGAATGATGGACACATCGTTGCTTGTCGGTGATGAGAGTGAAAGATTAAAGCAACTCAAAGGCACTATGTTCGATAGTGCAAGATGGTTGGAAGAGTATTTAATGAACTTTAAAGGTTAAATTATATGGAAGGAACATTATCAGGAAGTATCACACTGAAGAGATTGAAAAAGGGTGTGAACGTAGTATTGAGCATAGAGACAGAGAATGCAGCTCTCTATCAAGGTTGGAATGACAAGACTTCAACCCCAGCCCCAAACTTTCAGACACCAGCCAATCAGCCTATCCTCGTTCCTAAGGCTGTTGCAACAAACGGACAGACCGCAAGCATCACGAACGGAACATGGTATTACAATAACACCATGTTGGTAGTCACCACTACGGCTACATCGGAAGGCTTCTACAAGTGCAGCGATGCTCGATTTGCCATCAATCCATCCAACTATAAGTTGAGAATCATTGATAACATCGCATCTGCTAGCAATACTAGCAACGATATGTTCACGTTCAAGTGCTCGGGAGAAGCCGCTAGTACAAGCTATGAATCAGAGGCTACCGCAGAGCTTCACTTGCAGATAGTCGGTAGTAGTGCTGCTGCTCTGTATATTGAGGGCGGTTGTACCTTATCTTTGGCAAATCCTTCGACAAAGCTTAAAGCGAGGTTCTTTATTGATGGAAATGAAATTACAAGTGGATATTCATACCGCTTCTTTAATGAGAACAATAAGACTTTGCAGGACAGCACATCAAAAGAGTTTGCGGCTACACGTGACATGATTGATGGTATTGGTGGTATCTACTGCTCGGCATACAAGACTGGCGATAGTGAAAAGACAGCTCTTGCGACAGACTTCCATAAGATTACCGATATTGGCGATGAGTATGAGCTTGAGGCTTCGTGCGATAAGGATTGGGACGGAACTAATAAGCAGATAGTAACCGCTCATGTATACCGATTTGTGGCAGGTGAAAAGGGTGAGGAAATTACCAAAACACTAACAGGTACTTTCACCCATACTTTCGCCAGCTCTCTGAAAAATACAGAGCTTGGAACTAAGACAGGTGTATCGGTAGAAGTCGGTACGGAAATTTGGGGTAAGATAGCTAACGATAATGAGGACGTAAGAGACTTCATCAGCTATAAAGCGTAACTTAAAACTATGTGCTTATGTTAACGGCATCAATAACATTAAAAAGAAAGCCAAAGGACGGCACTAACGGAAAGGATGGTACAAGCGTTACCATCCTCTCCACCAAGGTGTATTATCAAGTATCGGCAAGCCCTACGGACATACCGACAAGTTGGGTCGAAGATATAAAGAATGCAATACAGACGGATAGCAAGCCTTATCTTTGGTCTAAGACTATCGTTGCATATAGTGATAATAACAAGACCGTCACATTCAGCGTATCTTACAAGGGCAAGGATGGAACAAACGGAACTTCCTTCACTCCTAAGGGTATGGCTGACGGATATTACAGCAAGGCAACTGAGATACCAGCTTATTCCGATGAGCAGAATGGAAAGATATACATTGTAGACGATGCTACAAATGTAACATCACCTTTCATTGTGCCCGATGCGCCTTATGTGGCTCAATACGTACTGCATAACGGAGAATATGTTCTTTACTTAGTGCATGCAGAGTTTGGCGATGGCTATAATGTGAATGGACATCTGTACGTAGCCAATGATGATAAATGGGTAGATTTCGGTGAGATACAGGGTGCTAAGGGAGAACAGGGTGACCCAGGAATAGATGGCAAGGACGCAATCAACATCGTGTTCTCGCCAGCAGAACTTGTTTTCGATGCTAACGAGAATGGTAATCTTAAGCAATCAGAAAAGAGTGCTGAGATAAAGGTGTATCGGGGAACGACAGAACTGAATTACAAGACAGACTGGGATAATGATGCGGAAATTGGCGATAATTGCAGGGCGGCATTGCTCGTTAACACTACCACCAATAAGCCAGAAGTGAAGATTAGCGGTATTACATCATCTATGATAGATGACGTAAAAGTTCCTGCTACATCGGGTGGTGCAAAGGTTTCTGTTATTATTGATAAAGTAACGTATCGTGCTTACCTTCCTTTCTCGGTTAACGTCAACACTTATGCTAACTTCCTTATTAGAGACAACAAGAAGTACATCAGTAAGTACACAGAGGTTAGTAATAAGTATGATGCAGTATCGTCAGAACTTAACAAAAAGGCTGACTTGAAGACAGTAGAATCTACTATTGAGCAGACCGCAGAGAATATCAAGTTAGAGGTACTATCTAAGACTTCGGGTAGGCGCAATATGCTTGTGAATAGTGCATTTCGCAATCAGGACAGCGTGTTAATACATTCATTGGCTCGCATCGAAAAGAATACAGGCGTTGATGGTGTGAACTGCATTCACAGCTCGGATACCTATTCGGGAACTGGCGATGGTAACTACATCGGTGCTTTTTGGGATAGCACACAAAAGAATGGTGTTGTTACAAACATTCCTATCGTCAAGGGTAAGAAGTACGTTATATCTTGTTGGATTAGGAGCGATAACTTAGACTTGCCGTTTGTTATCGAATGCTTCTTTATGAACAGCATCAATCAACAGAACAGAGGTGAAGATGCGGTAAGAAAGGAATATCATGTTGACAACGTAAACGAATGGAAGAGAATAGATTTTGTTGTTGATACTACAGATACATCAGAGTACGCAAGCAAAGTGACACCATATCTTGCCGTGAACTTCTGGAGCAACAATAAGAACGTTCCGAAGGCAATCGGTGCGGATGAATATCCTACATGCCACGCTTATATCTGTAAGCCTATGATGGAAGAGGGCGATACCTATAGCGGTTGGACGTTATCGGAAGATGACTACGACTATGTAGGCGGCAACATGATTGATAATTCAAGAACCCTCGAAGTTGGCGGCAGTCTTAAATCTATCAATGCAAGCAATGTGGCTGACTACGGACTTGCATACTATGGTGATAGCATGAGCCTTCGCATCAATAATACGAATGATTCTACACCTAGCATAATGACGTTCACACCATCATTAGAGGTCGGTGTTGATTACATATTCTCGTTCCTCGCTAAGGGTACGGCTAATATCGGTCTGTATGCTCTGTGTGACAACAGCGTAGATGGAGATTATCTTTTGAGTGAAGATTCCGTCAATGCAGATGTGCGTATTGTTGATACATTTAGAAATCGTTATGCGTCAATTATACTGATTCCTACTCAGCTCACTACGGAATACAAGCGATATTGGGGTCACATGAGATTCTACGGACATGTGCCTACTAAGTTGTATCTACAGCTTAATCATGCTGGCGAGGTATACATCAGTCAGCCAAAGTTGGAGATAGGTGCTACCATGACCGAGTTCACAGAGCGCAAGACCGATTTGGTAGATAAGGCATCTCTAAAGAAGGCTGGTATCGAAATCACTGCAAATCAAGTGAAGCTCTATGGTGATAAGGTTCAAGTGCTCACAAGAATAGATGGAACTCCCGAATATGAGGAAGCAGGAATGTTTACTAACGGCAAGTTCAATGCTAAATATATTGATGCAGAAAATATCGTAGTCAATGGTTTACAAGGTAAAACTATTGATGCAAAGAAAGCGACAATTACTAATTTAAATGTTAGTAATGTTAAATTAACAGGTACGCTTCGCAGTCCTTTTACCAAAGCAAATGATAGCTTTGATATTGGGTATAGCGATAACGCAGCAATGCCTGTTGAGGGTGGCGGTTGGAAAACGGATTACAACTTGCCGTGGAATGTCGAACAAAGCGGAAGAAGGATATGCCTCACAAACAACCTTTGGGATGGAGAAACCGTATTTGGTACAGTATCAATAGATGTCCCAGATAAAGCAAAAGAATATGGGTGTCGTTTTTATGAGAATGGAATAGCTAAGACTGAGCTTTGTTTTTCTTCAGAATTAATAGAACTTATGGCTTATGGAAATATCTCTGCTAAAAACGATAATGAACCAAAATCTCAATATATATATGGATGGGTAGTTTTGAATAGAGTTTCTTTAGTTCCATCAAGGTCAAAATTTGGAAGACAGAAGAAAGTGTTAGCTTATGGTAAGGTTGAGGGTACTCCAACTGCGGCTTATATCAAATATAAAACGTTTGATGGAAGCCAAGACATAAGAGTTACACGTAACTATGTTGGAACTTATGTTATATATATACCGGATAATGGTTGGTTTTCTGATAAGGATGATATATTTATCAATTTAACAGGTGTAGGGCATTGTTACGACAAAAATAATGTAGGAAGTTCACCAGCTAAAGCTACGGTGCTTGATATAACAGAAGTATCAAGTACTTATGGAGGTGGCTTTAATATCGCAATAGAAGTTTCAGATGACGAAACACCGAATGATGGTAGTTTTAATTTTGAATTATCTAACTTTAGTGATTTTGATTATTAATAACAGACAAGGCGGTTACTACATAGTGACCGCCTTATTCTTTTCTCGTCCGTCAGGAAAATGCGTTGCATTGAACTTCTCTATAGGTTCTAATATCATGCCTGGAAAATATGAGGCATCAGAGCCACAAGATGGAATTAAATCACAAAAATAGCCGTATTTACCTTTTCTTCGTTCCTCCTCTGCTTGTGTTACTAGACCTTTCGGCATTCTAACAGCAAATGGAAGTTTGTTAAAATTAGAATGGTTTATATCATTTCCCCAATAATCAGTTATCGCCTGAATGTAGCATTTCTTGTTAAGTTCTAATGCTTCCTCAACAGACAAAGGATTGGCTACTTTCTCCTTCATCGTCATTTGATTTCTGTCTTTAAATGGTATCTTCATAATTCTAATGGTTTTGGTTCATTTATAGCTAAATCCTTGCATTCCCAAGGAATATCATGCACACTATTACCAATAAATTCACATCCCTCAATGGAGATAGCTTCCTTAAACTTGTCTACACTAATAAGCTCAATATCAGAAGCAATATTAGCTCCATACGGAAAATAGGTTATGATACCTATCATTTCGCCACGTTCTAATTTCTTGAAGTTTTCGTACTTTTCGGAATCTTCTTTTGATGGTTCTTCTACGTTCTTGGTATCTGTAAGTACTACCATGACATCTCCCCTAGTTCCGATTTCATCTACGAATACTCCTCTATATGTATCATATTTCTTAATCTCCATAAGCTTAATGTTTTAATTTCTGCCGCAAAGTTACGAAAATAATCTGAAAGTACAATGTTTCTGTTACCAAAAAATGATAAAATGGTAACAAGAATTTGGTAACAGAACTTTCAGATTGTTACTTTTTATAAAGTTTAACACAAAAATATTCTCATTTTCGTTAATTTTGTGAAGAAAAGGGTATCTTTGCACCATCATTTATTTTAAATCAACGAATTATGAACAATTAACTATAGACAAAAGGAGGTATTTCAATGACAGAAGAACAAAAAGACGAAGTCCATCGGTTAGTTCAATCAGTCGGTGTTGTACAGTTGTCAAGAGT
>ERZ1034818.278-NODE-278-length-15403-cov-8.690448_pt1 | contig 15403 bp, 33 predicted proteins | sample MGYA00520595_ERZ1034818 | MGnify/ENA primary metagenome ERZ1034818 (study PRJEB33766, sample SAMN09781689) | gut metagenome | biome: gut microbiome | host: Homo sapiens | place: Madagascar | study: EMG produced TPA metagenomics assembly of the PRJNA485056 data set...
TCTTCATCTTCTTCATCTTCCGTGAAGTCGAATCCGAAATCATCCATATCGATATTGAGAATCTGGTTCAGCTCATCATCCAGCAGCTCAAAGTCCCATTCCGATGTTTCCGAAACCTTGTTATCCGCAAGCCTATAGGCTTTTGCTTGTTCGTCTGTTAGGTTGTCAGCTACTATCACCGGGACTTCTTTCAACTTTAATTTTTTCGCCGCCTTAAGTCTTGTGTGCCCGGCGATAACAACCATATCCTTGTCAACAACAATAGGCTGCTGGAAGCCGAATTCCTTAATCGAATTTGCCACAAACTCCACCGAATCATCGTTTCTTCGAGGGTTTTTATCGTACGGTTTCACGCTTCCGGTCTTGACATATTCAATATTCATATGCCCTCCATTTTTGCATAAAAAAATCCGCCTTCCGGCGGTCCTAAATAAAATAGCCGGAACGATTTAACGCCCCGGCTATTTTTCGGTCTATCCCAGTACACTATCTTGATATGCATCTGTTATTTTTTGTGCTTCATCCTGATATACATCAGTAAGTTTGTTCATCCACTCATTGTACTTTTCTTCATCGTCGTTTTCTTTTGTGTGGATTGCAGCAAGTCTCTTTCCGCCCTTTGCACAAATGTTTGCAAGCTTTTCCGTTTTCTTGGCACTTATGTTTGCAAGTTTGTTCATGTCAGATACACCCTCAGCATCTTTCTTGTACTCTTCAATCAGACCCGGTGTAGCATCCTTCATCTTCTGGCTGTACTCCTTATAGACGGATTCATAGGTTGGCTTTTTTTCTTCCGCCTTCTTTGTTTCCTTCGTTCCGGAAGAACCGCATCCGGCTAACGTTGCAACCATAGCAACCATAATCAGCGCAACAATTCTCTTTCTCATTGCTTTCTCCTTTCGATTATAAAAGAAATGTTCAATGTGATTATACCAATGATTGCTTTGGATTGCCACATGTTTTTTGGAATTCCGCACACGAAAACAACCGCCTTCCGGCGGTCGCTCTCGACTATTCCTTATAATTTTGGAGAAAGGTCTTGTATTTACACATACATAATAGCATAAAGGGGAGTATCATTTGGTATCATGATTTTTAATTGCTCTTCCGAACCTTTCCAACGCTTGCCTCTTAAGACGTTTGGTGTGCGATTCCGAGTAGTTTAACTCTTTCGCCGCCTCTTCCGTGCTTTGCTTAAGAATGTATCTTCGTGTCAAGACGTCCCTATAAGTTGGCTCGATTGATTCAAGCTCGGATATTATAGCTCTTTTGAGCTGCACCCAGTTAGAAGCAACTGTTCTTAATCGCTCCTGCTCTTCCAGTAGTTCAACAACAGCCTCCTCCATCTTGTTACCGGTGACAGAATTCTGCACCTTGTCTGTGATGTTCAAAGACCCACAACATTGAGCTACATTCTCCAGTTCTTCTATCCGCTGCATACAAGATTTGATTTCCCATTCCGCCTCGCCCAACTTCCGGAGCCTTGCATCCGCAATTTGTGCATATTCTGTCATTTGTTACCTCCTATTCTATCGTCCCTATCTCATCTCGATTCGCCCGCATGTACATTTCGACCGCAAACTTGATATTGTCGTAGTGCTCATCGCACATTTCCAGCAGCCACTTTAGCTGACCGAGCGGCATCCGAACCGCATTCCCATTTTGGAAGATTGCCACCTCCCTGTCACGGCAGGCAATCGTAACATCGCCATCGTCTAACGAATAGATGAACGAGCCATCTAATCGCTTCCTCACCTTGTCGGTGCTGATTCTATACCTTCTCATCTCCATATTCCTTTCGTGAAATTGTTCGCTTCAAGCCATTCATCAGCCTTCTTTTTCGTTGCTTCCGAGATTGTCGTGAGCTCAAACGCTACCTTGCACATCGAAGCCATTATTACCTTGTCGCTTTTCGGCATCGGTCTGCCGCCGTAAACGTTATCCTGATACATCCGGTAGAACGCCTTGAATTTTTCAACATCCAAGCTCTCTACTACTTCATGAAAATCTTTTTGCCATTGGTCAATAAGTTTTCTATTCATGGTATCTCCCTTCAATTCTGCTAATCATTTTCTTTTGTTTGTTTTCGAACATCTCTCTCCTATAATCCTTCCGTCGGAATCGTAAATGTAGCCTTCCCAGTATGGGTAGTTGCGGTGGAACGTTGAGCCATTCATTCCAGCCAACTCCGCCGCAACCGTAATTGGTACTCCTCTACTCTGTATCCAGTAGCACGCCTCAAAGAATTCATTTGGAAGCTCGCTATACCGTCTCCCCATTCTCAGCTCCCTGTGGTTTTGGTCCCTTTAAGTATTCACTCAACGTGTCAATAAGGAAAATGATTGCATCATCCCGTGTTAGCGTGCCTTCTGTGAGCGCCTTTTTGATATAATTCAAATCGTCAATACATTCTTTTTTATTCTTATTCATCTTCTCTCCATTATCGGTAATATCCCGTCTTTCTTAAGAAGTTCGTAAATAAACAATCTTCCTTTCTGTGTCCAATATGTATGAATGCTAGAATGGCTTATGCCATCTCTGCCGTTATAAACGCTAGTCTTAGTTGATGTTAGTCCTTGTTCTGAATACTTCTGGTATAGCAACCAGATTTTCCCTTGCTTGAACTGAATCTTCTTTTCATGGAGATATGCGTTCATCTTTTTTGCACTCCATCCATAGTCCTTTGCGATTTCTGTTGTAGATATTACATCTTTACAATTCAGAACAACATCGTAATAACAGGCTTTTGGTGTCATTTCGGTTATCTGCTGATTCTGTACCGCCACCGTTTCTTTAAGCTTTGCTTTTTCTTCTCGCTCTTTTTTCAGTTCGGTTAAGGCTTGAATCAAAACATCCGGATTCTGTAGCACTTCGTCTACAGCGTACACTCCATGCTTTCGAATGGATGGAAGGACTTCCGTTGTTATCCACCGCTTAAACTTCTTTGCATTTGGCATTTTGCTTGAAAGAATCAGGCTGTATAGCCCGGACTCATTGATAAGCCATCCACCACGCTGTCCTAAACTCGATAACGAATCGTTATTGAGTTTGTCCTCTTCGTCCACATGGTCAGCAAGTGCTTTACTACCGTTTTGGTACCCAAGAATTTCAGCAACATCTTTACCAACAAACATCACTTCGCCATCAATCACGGTTGTTCTTACTTCACCCAGTTCTGCATTGCTAAATACTTGAATTTCATTCATCTTCATCCTCCACCAATTCGCAGTACTTCCAGTGGTTAGAACTGTCATCAGCCGTTTTGCTAGTCGCTCCATTCGACCACGCCTCATACTTTTCTTCTGTGTTTGATTTGTCAATTCCTTTAAAATAGCGTAAATTCCACTCGCAGTACTCGGAATCTCTCACCCTTACTAGTGTGTCAACCGGTACATTGTTCCAGTCCACTTCTGGCTCTTTGTACTCTTCATCAAGCCACAGCTGTAGTGCCGTGCCACAAGTAACACAAGTCATTTCGCAGAAACTGTCCATGTCCTTTCCGAACATTTGGAATACACCATGCTTTTCCACGAATCCGCATATAGGATCGTCCATCTTGATAACGTCCCTCAACTCGTTTTTGTATTTTTCTCTATTCTTCATCTTCATCCTCCACTAATTCTCAGAATGTCCAATGCGTGTAGTTCCCGTACGCTGTAACACTTATAGCTTTCATATCTTCCCCCTTGCTGCTAGCAGAAGAAAAACTGAACATACCACAAACATAAGTGCAATTCTCAAAACCCTACTAATTGGTAGAAATGCTATTATGTATAGGGCAACCACATAACTCAAGAATATAAATCTTTCGCTCTTCATCTATCCTCCTAACGCTCATCTAACACTTTTTATAACTTAACCGTTGACTAACTTATAACTTCCTGGCACGCTTCAAACGCTTATATTTCAAGGTTTTGTTTTTCGCTTTCGCTTGCTTTTTTCGCTTTCGCTTGACTAATACATCAATTAATACATCAACTAATACATCAATAGTCTTGTGTAATTTGTTGTGTAATCTTGAGTAATCACGCAACAAATTACACAACATGCAACTATCTATCCAGCTTGCACTCCGACCCTTGGTCACCGAATTTGTCTGCGCACACTGTATTGAGTGGGCAGTCGTTGCACTCTTTCAGCTTGTACGGTTCAGGCAGTTTCATCCACGCTTTAAGCGATTCTGTATCGACCGGATAACTTGTCACCCCGACGAATACCTGTCCGCACTCGTGGAGGAAATAATCGCTAACCTCGCCGATTGCTGTATAAGTTTCTCCTGTTTGTTCATCAAGCACCGTGAAGATTATATCTTCATCACGTGGTACCCCCTTCATGTTTCCATCCTCTATCGGATGCCATTTCATTTCCATTTCCTAAACCTCCCTGATTCTGATTCCATACTGGTATAACATCAGCTTCCGCTTGATAATGTATTCCTTCGTTCTATAGCCCTTAACATCCTCCACGACGGTTTCTCCTGCCTCCTCGTATACGAAATCCGCCTTATAGGAGCACTCTCGTTCTACAACCTCACCGGTTACTTCATCACGTTGCGTTGGAATGAGCTTGAACTTCACCTGCCTCCGCAGGTCATAGATTTCTCCCGCCTTTTCCAGCAGTCTAAGTTCTTTGTAACGATTTGCTTCCTTCTTCGAATCGAAAAATTGACCGTCCACGACGGTTTTCTTGTTATTGTACTTCGTCCAGTTATAGCTCATTCCCTCGCCTCCAAATCACCCTCTTCTTCGAGGTATTCAATTAGGTCCATGACCGCAATCAGAACCCCAAGTTCGATAGAATCCTGCTTCTCCTGCAATTCTTTCATTTGCGCTCTCAGTTCACCCCACATCAGCCCGTAATCTCGAAACATTATTCTGCACCGCCCTTCACTTCAATTTCCACCGTGTAGCCTAGCGCCGTCGCAATCTCTAAGAACTTGTACCACGATATGCTCTTTCCACGTTCCCAATAGCTTATCGAACTTTTATCGGAATAGACCTCCATGGCTAACTCCGATTGCGTTAACCCTTCCGCCGTTCTCATGGTCTTAATCAGCTCTGACAAGGTTTTCTCTGTTGCTCTCATCGCTTTCACCGTTCCATTTCTTTGTAATCTCATATGCGCACGCTGCATATCCTGCAACGTCCACGTAGTTGTCGTAGTGGCTAACTCCACCAGTGCTTACTCTTGCCGCCTTGAGGAGCACCATCATCATTGCAACGTCAATTGGCGTTACGGCGGTGTCAAGGTAGATGCTCCACAAGGAAGCGATTCTATCAAAGTTATCTTCCACGTTTCCATAGGCTTGATTCCGTGCTCCGTTTACAATCTCACACGCTTCTCTCAGACACTTTTCTCTTTCGTTCATATTCGCTCCTATTTCGTTCGTTTTTTCGTCTTTGGTATAATTTATCGGTTCTGTACTTTTGAGCCGTCCTAGGTGCCTTAAAATCCGTTCTATGGCTATTCCCGTTCCGAGTCAATCATCTGTGTGATGTATTCCGTCTTTTCCGTTTCCAACCAGTGTAGCAAGCTCACCTCCAGCGCTTCTCGTACATCCTCGTGATTCTCTAAGAACCGTGCTAGGTTGATATCCACGCCGTCAACGTCAAAGTTGTTCTGGTACACGTCCAAGTTGTACAGAAAACTTGTGGCGCTATCGGTAGCAGCACAAAAGCCTGCCAAGAATGCAGTATCTTCCGGACTCAACTTCTTCAAGTCGTCATCTGTCAGTATTGTAATCACATCTTCCTCCTTTGCCCGCCCATGAAGGGCGGGACTTGTTAACCTTTGAAAAATAACCGATTTTTTGTTTTATGTAGAAATAACTTATACTGATTTATTCATCCACCTTTCGGATGATTCCCTTTTTGAGCAGCTCCTTATCGGCATGATAGGTGATGCATTCGTGCACCCTGTTCGCTCTGCCTGCTTCTTCCACGCTCGTGTTGAGGGCTCTAGCGCCGTACTTCTTGCTGCTTTTGACTTCGTCCTCGCCATCGTTCCACAGTCCGTAGGTCGGATTATAGCTTCTCATTGGCTTCCTCCTCGACGATGGCATCCCATCGTTCCGCTTCCTGCTTTCGGCGTTCCTTTGCGATTGCTTCGTCTTCATCCATCCAGCCACGAATCCAAGCGTAATCGTCGTGGCTTTCGATTGCCTTCATACTCTTGTACCGACTGAATCGTTCGATGTAATTATCTGCTTGTGACGGTATCAACCTGCTCAATTCGTCCAGTTGCTCTTGTGTCAGGTATACGTTTTTGAGTTTTCCACACGGCACCTTGTCCTGTGTGTGATAATTCTCTTTATCTATATCTTCTTTCTTATTCTTATTCTGTTGCGTGACGTCACGTGACATGTCACGTGACACCAACAACGCTTGCTTTTCCCGCTCTCGCTGTTTGCGTTTTCTGATTCTGTTTTGTTCTCGAATCTTCTCTAACCCCTCTGTGTTCTGATATACATCCCAGTTCGATATGTGTATTACATCGGAATCTATATCAACCATTTCGAACTGCTGAAAAACACTGAGTGCAAGTCTTATCGTTGTCAGTGGCGTGTTAAACTGCTGGCTTAACATTTCTTCCGTGTATGGGATTTCCTTAGTGAGATAGATACAACCGTTATCGTTGCACTGCCCAGCCAAACATAACAGCTTCACCCATACAAGCAGTACCGATGTTCCTTCTGGCATGAATTCAATTTGTCGGATTTTGCGATTGTTGAACATATCGACTGAAAGCTTAATCCATTTCACATCTGCCATGGTCTACCTCCTAGAATGGGATATCATCATCGCAGTTAACGAATGCATCCGGGACCGGTTCGAATTCGGGCTGTCCCTGTGGCTTCTGCTGACCGCTGGAACCGTTCGAACCAAGGAACTGCACCCTGTTTGCGACAACGTCGGTTGTGTACACCGTCTTTCCTTCCCGGTCCTTATAGCTTCCGGTCTGAATCCGCCCCTCGACGGCGCACTGTCTGCCCTTTGCAAGGTACTGATGGGCGGTCTCCGCCTGCTTCCTGAATACAACGATACGGATAAAATCAGCCGCCTTGTCCTGTGTAGGTCTGTCCACCGCCAGTGTGAAGCGGCAAACTGCAATGTCTCTGTTCTGACCGCCGTAGGCAAGCTCCGGGTCCCTTGTGAGTCTTCCGATAAGTACTACGTTATTCATTCTTTTGACCTCCTATCAAGTTATCAATTTCCTTCTTGCTCATGGTTTCGATGCCTTGAGCTTTGCACTCTTCCACGACTTCATCTATCAGCCGTGCCATCGCTTTTGTGTCGTATTCGCTCGTTCCGTAAAAAGCTCTTAGGTTGTGATATCCCAATGTTTTCTTGCATGGTCCGATATCATCACAGAACCACGCTATCCCGTGGCTGCTCCACACGTCCGAAAAGGCGCTTTTCGCATCCGCTCTGACCGGAATCACATAGTATTGACCATATTGTCGAACGAACCATTTGTATAGCTCTACGGGGCTGTTTTGGACCTTCTCAGCGAGTTTGTTCAGAAGCTGCCACATGTAAGCGTTGGCATCCAATGTACGCTTCTTCCTTCTCGGTTCGATTTTCACCGTATACTCTTTTTCTGGGTCAACCTTTCCGGCGTTCTCGAATATTCGCTCCAGCTCCTGCCGGTCGTCGCTCACTATGGTAAGTTGCGCAGACCATAGCGAGTTCTCTAGTTTGATATCTTTAATCTTCATCGGCAGACCTCACATAATTCTTTCCGAATATCTCGGCAAAATTTTCTGCCGGATAATAGGTTTCGAATTGCTTCTGACCCCATTCGTGCAGTTCTTCCATAAACCGCCGGTTGAAGTGAACTCCTTCCGGCGGTTCGTTGTGGTGTTTATGGCACAACCACACGGTCAAACCGTACTTTTCGGAGTTTTGCCGATTAGCTGCCCCGAACACGTGGTGCTTCTCCACATATGGACTTCTGCATATTAGGCAGCGTTTCTGCCCTTGCATGATTGACTTCATCGCTTCTGCCACTCCAGTTTCTTGTTAAGCTTCCGGCTGGCATCCACATAATCAGCCTCGGTCATGTCCTCTACCTTTTCCACGTTGTAGTAGCCTATGAAGCTGTAAATGTCCGTTTCGGACTCTTCAAGCATCCGCTTAATCACTCTTGCCTCATGAGGCTTGATACGTTCGTTCGCAATGCTCGGTTCTTCCGGTTCGCTCGGCTCATTTGTCGGGTTACCCATTCGGAAGCAAACCGCCCGTGTCTTCGTGTTGTAGATTTCCAGCGCCGTGATTCTGTCGCCGGTGTAGCCAATGTTTCGGACCTCGAAGCGGTCGTAGCACTTGCCGTCTCTGGTGATGTTGCAGTCTTTGGCTTGAATCCAGATGAACGGCGCCGTGTACAGCTCACGTCCGATGCCCCAGTTGAAGCAAGCCCGTTTGAAGCTGTCGGATGCCAGCCCCTTCTCTTTTTCGGTCCGGCTTTCGGTCCCGGTGTCCTCCTTCTCGACCCACTGGTTCTTTTCACTGTCCCAAATGGACACGATGCAGTTAGCGTTGTCCCTGTTGTGGTGTCTCTGCCAGTTCATCGCCCCGACCGTTTCGTCGAGGATGTTTTGGTCACAGCGTGCATCCTTATACAGCAGCAGCGTTAAGCCGTTAGGCTTAATCTGCTGAACACGGCAGTCGATTTCGTCTGCCTTAAGTTTGCGGAATTTCAGTTCCATATTATTCTCCTTCCTAAAGTGCTTGTCTCATCCATTCGCTATACAGCGACTTGTCGATATCCTCAATGGTTTCGGTGTCCTCGTAGTCCTCATCCGTGATTACTTCCTCGCCACAGCAAGGGCAGTAATGGAATGTTGCCCAGAATCTGACTCCGTAGCAATCTTCCCTCATTTCGCCCTCCTCGGTGACGTCTTCGTCAGAGTAGAACGCTCCGCAATTTTCGCATTCGTATTTCATTTTTGTTCTCCTTGTGTTACAATTAAGTTGTTACAATCAAGTTATACTTTCGATTAGTCCATGCTCCGGCATGGGCTTTTCGCTTTAGAAAGGCAATTCCGCCCACACATAAGCTCCGTTATCCGGCTTCTGCCCGAATGAATGTGCGTATTCGCCGGGGCGAGTGTTCCATCCGTGCTGAACCGTGTAGCCAAGCTTTGCCGCATAAGTGACCGAACCATCAGTCCAGAGTTGCATAAACAGATATTCGCCATCCTTCTTCGGATTCTCACCCTTGTTCCATACGATTTCCTTGTGAATTTTCATTACATACCTCCGATTAAAATAACTGCTACCATCAATAACGTTCCGATTGTGCCTCCGATGTACATTCCCACGGTGTCGCCGTTGTACTCCTCAGCCGATTCCTCTTCGAGGAACTTTTTAATCTTCTTCCAGAATCTGATACTCTTCATAACCTGATTCACGCCCCTTTCTAAAGTCGTCAATTCTGATTCTGATGTTCTTCCCGACCCTGTAGTAAGGGATTGCATCATTCTTGACTAGCCGGTATACCGTGTCAGTGCTGATTCCCATTAGCACGCTGAATTCCGGCACCGTTACAAATCCGTACATATTGCCCTCCTTTCGTTGGTGTTGTTTATTTAGCAACGCTTAATTCAAAAAAAAATCTTTCATCTCTTCGATTGAATCGATGTGAAGCAGGTCTGATAGAACCTTGATTTCATACCCGGTGAACTGTCTTTTCCCGGAACGCTTAAGCCTAAAGGCTTGCCGGCTGATTCCTAATTGCGTTGCGACGAACGCCATCGTATATCCGCACTCACGGATACGTCCCTCAAGCTTACTAGTATTAACCATGTTCCCTCCTTTCGTTGTTTATTTTATCAACATTATACGACACGTGCTATATAATGTCAACATTAATTTCCGTTTTTGTAACTTTTTGTTTCCTTTTTATGGTACTATATCCTAAAAGTAGATGTAACGGAGGTGCCTATATGGATAATAAAAAAATAGGTCAAAGGATTAAGCAGGTAAGAGAAGCGCTAGGAATGACACAAGCCGAGCTTGCTAGACGAATGGGTTATTCTGCTAGGTCTACCATCAATCGCATTGAAAATGGTTCCCAAGCCTTCCCAATGAAGAAACTTGACAAGTTCGCTCAAGTATTGGATGTAACGCCTGCCTATCTCGCCGGGTTCACGGAAGCGGATATTCCGGACGGACTCAATAAGGACTATTACATTGATTTTATTCTTGATTCCGACAATCCCGAGCTTAAGGCGTTAGTCGAAATGGAAAGGACCTCATCTAACGACCTTTGCACAAAGATAAAAGCCTGCAACTTAGACGATTCGGAGGTAGATTATATGGACAAGCAGCTCGATTTTATTGTTGGGCAAAGGAAGTGATGTTATGCATATCAAACAACTAGAGCGGAATAAATATAGGGTATGGGTAGACTTAGAGCCGGATTATACCGGGAAAAGAAAACAGAAATCAAAGGTGTTCCATGCCACATCAAAGAAGGACCTCAACGCTCAAATAGATGATTGGGTTGAGTCAATCTCCGGCGTGTCCTCGCATTGTAAGACCGTGTCGGATATGTGTAGCGCCGTATGGAATCAGGTTATCAACAACAAATCGCAAAATACCGTGTACGGCTATAACGCTGCACTTAAGAGAATCAATACCACCATGGGAACGTTGGACTTACTTAAACTAACGCCTCGGACCATTCAGGCGTGGATAGATGACCTATCTTTAACCCTGTCCCCGAAAACCGTGAAAGATACCTATTCTATCCTCCGTCTTTGCTGTTCTATTGCGGTTAACTGGGAACTTCTGAAAAGTAATCCGTGCCACGACGTTATACTCCCATCAAACAAGAAAAAGGAAATCCAGATACTTTCGCCAGAAGACTTCGCCGTGTTCTGTTCCCACCTTGACGAAATCCCACTAGACCAAAGGGTTTGCTTCGAACTGGCGCTTTTCGGCTCCCTCCGCCGTGGGGAAATAATGGGGATTTTGGAAGACGAAATACCGGATGACGGACGGTTTTATATTCAGCGCACTAGATATATGCACCGCCTAGGAAACGAATTCGTGAAGGATACCAAAACAGCCTCCGGCGAACGGTTGTGCATCCTTCCGGCGCCCGTGATTCGTGATGTGAAGGTGCTCCGGAAACATCACATAGAACAGAAATTGAAGCTCGGTCCGTTGTGGGTAGATTCTGATTATCTAATCAAAGAACAAAATGGTGAAGCTTTCCACCCGGAACAATGCGCCAAAAGATTGAGTCGTTACATGGAGCGCATCGGACTGCACCCGATTACATTTCACGCTCTCCGGCACACTTACGCTTCCATCTGCATTTCGATGGGCGCCGACCCAGCCACCGTATCAAAGCGCATGGGTCACGCTAACGTATCAACGACCCTCGGAATATATACGCACCTATTCGAGAAGAAAGAGGAAGAAGATAAACTCGCCTCAGCATTGGGCGAAATGCTCTCAAAATCTGTGGAAAAGTAGGCGAAAAATTTTAAAATGTTACATTTGTGTTACTTTTCAAAATAAAAAAGCCTTGAAGCTCAATTGCTTCAAGGCTTTTATTGGTGGAGATGGTGGGAGTCGAACCCGACACCCTAGTATACGCTAGTATGCACTGATTGCATAAAACCCTTACTTTTCAACAGTTGTTGCAACCGGTGTCTACCAGTACATACTGGTGCATAGGAAAATAATGTTACACTCCCGTTACATATCATCCATTGTATTGATGTAGCCTTCATCGCCCTTCTCGACGGCTTCTTTGGCTGCCTGCACTGCCCGCTCCAGCATTTCTATATTTGGATGATACCCTCCTTCGTCGTTCATGTGGTTGAATCTGTACTGTTCAAGTATAAATTCTGCAACATAAATTCTCTCTAACAATGGATTGCTCAGATGTGCAAGCGTTAACTGAATCACAGATGATGGACTTGAGCCGTGCATACCGGAATAAATCTGAACCAATGCCTTCTTATCTTCGATTGTCAGATTTTCGGTGATGATTTCGTAGAGTTCTGCCATCTTATCGGCATCCTGCATTTCTTCCAATTTGAAATCATTAGGATATGCGTACACAAGCAAATAAGGTATTGGATTCATGCCAACGCCCCGGAACCATTCGACAACCTTTGAACACGGTGGCTCACTCTTTCCTGTTTCCCACTTCCGAATCGTCTTCACGTCAACGCCCAATAGAAATGCTAGTTCTTCTTGTGATTTCTTGGCTTTGTGCCGTACGAACTTCAATATTTCGTGAATTTCTACCTTCATCTTAAACACCTCCATTCGATTGTATTCTATCACTTATTAATAGGTAATAAAAAGGGCTTTTTTGTCGTATTTTCCGCCACAGAAATGGTTTGTGCTTTTTTAATACATGTTATAGAATCGCCTCATCTTATTTATGAAAGGAGTATGTGTGTATGACTAATTGCGTAAATCTTATTGGCTTGTTATCTCATCGTTGCCCGAATTTTTTTATCGTAAATTGCGATGGCGTATTTATCCGCTGTATTGGCGCAGATACGGCATATATTCCGCTTTTCTCTTTCGTGGAAATCAAAGGATTCCTTGTCAATACCGTTCAGGGCTATGTGAATAGGACCGCTGTTTACGTTGAATCGCTTGCGGTTGTAACATGAAAAAAGAGCCGGATAACTCCGACTCTTTTTCCATAGAACTCGTATTTAATGAAAGGAGGCGCTCAATGATACCTAGAACGCATGGTAAAATTCACAGTTATATTATACACCTCTTTCAAAGTTCATGCAAGAACATTTGTTCTCTTACTGCTTCGTGATATCAATAGCAAGATTGCTTCCTGTCACAGCTTGACCGCCGATTACAACAGTAAGTGTCGAACTGTTCTTTCCGCAGTACACCCGCACGATGCCACTTGTTCCGAGCGTTACGGTATCGCCAACAGCCTTGATGGTCTGTGTAGCATTCATTCCGGGAACCGCTGCCCCGTCCTGATATACCGTCATGGTCACATTGCCCGCAACCGTTCCGATTACCGTAGCCGTGACCGCAACATCATAGTAGCCTTGCCCGTTTAACTCCATGGCGTTGTTCGCCATTTGGCAGCACTGACCAAACCTTCTAATGATGGTATTCGGCTGATAGGTTCCACCTTCCGGAATAGTCGCCGTGCTGGTATTCACCGCATAAATCGCACTTTTACAACTCATAGCTTCCTCCTTGGCTATATGCCTTTACACTTGGTTAAATAGCGCTTCCGCATCCGCAAGCACCGAACGGATTAGCCCCACTACAATAGGTTGTGGCGTTAGGGTATCTTACAACCCCACACATTGCATTCTGCAGCTGGAGCTGTGAAACCTGTGCCTGCAACGACTCAATTTTGTTCTGAGCTAACGCATCCAGAATCTTCTGAGTCTGAGCTGTGGTGTTTGCGTTGATGTTTGCGGTATTGATTGCGCCGTTGTAATTCACGCCGTCAATGCCCCTCTGAGTGATGCAACAACAATCTGAAATTCTGTTCTGTGTCTCATTGAAATTTCTCAATGTTTCATACCCGAGATTCGAGATGCCGTTCTGCACGCCCATGTAATCGCTCTGGAGGCTGTCATTTAACCTACCGACCGAATTCTCAAGACCATTGAAGTTCATTGCATTACATAGCCCTGCTTCGGTCACTGGTTCGGACTGGTTGCCTCTGTTCCAGTATCCTCCTCCGCCCATCATCATCAGAATCAGCAGGGCAAAAATCCACATTCCACCATTTCCAAAATAATCATCATTATCCTTTGTCACGGCGGCAATGTCCGACAAGCTCATGTTTTCCATTTTCTTCTCCTTCCTTCGGATAGACCGAATAAAAAATTAAAATATTTTTCACTTGCAAGTGTTAAAACTGATTGGTATTTAAAATTTTGGCGATTTTTTTAAATAAGAATCCTGTCATTTGATGCTGTTCATGAATTCGTTCACATCGATTCCACGCTCTCTACAGATGGACCGGACCATCTGTTCCGCTGACATTCCTTTTCCGGATAGCATACCCATTACGTTCTGCATCTGCCTCGAGTCATTCATCATGGCTTTTGCCTTGTTTGCTAGCTCTCCGATTTGGTTGTTCTGATTGAATATGCTGCTGCCCATTTAAAAATTCCTCCTTAAACTGTTCAAACTCCGCCTTTGTGATATACTCCGGCGATGCTGCCGGTGTAGCTGTGACTTCCTCGAACCGGAATACCCGAATCGTCGGAAAGCCGGCACCGTCCGTTGACTTAAGGTAGAAGATATCTTCCGCCCCATCGAACAGCGCTACGGCACTATTAGGGCGCATCTGATACGCTTTGGCGCCGTCAAGTCCAGTTACCCGAATAAGTTGTTCGCCATATGGCTGCTGATAAAATCCGTACATGGCTTTTCTCCTTTCTTGTGATTAAATGATAAAAAAAAAGACGGCAGCTAATCTTTCGATTAACTGCCGCCTTCCTGTCACATTATTCACTTGTATACTCCACGTTGCCGTGGGGGTAGGATTGGGTCGGATGCCTGCACTTCGTCATACTTCCGTTTTAACCTGCTGATAATCCTATCAATCGTTGATACCGATAGATTCAGCTCCATTGCCTGCTTAATTCTGCTCCACCCTGCCGCACGGGTCCGAATCACAATTTCTTCGTCTTCTGACAAATTCGCTTGTTCTATGAATCGCTCAAGCACTATTTTTGTCCATATTACTTCGTTGGTCATTACTTCAATCGAATCCTCACATAGATTTTCCGCTTCTCATAACTTTTCTTTCGTTTCGGTCCGTAGTTCTTTGCCTTTACATCGGAACCGCCCGCCGAATACCACAGCGGATAGCCGTGTTTGCTTTTGCCGGCATAAACCATTGTATGCGGCTTGTTAGCAAAACCGCAAATGTCGCCCTTTTTCAGCTTTGCATATTTCCAAGATTTTCGGGGATATGCAATCTTTGCTTTCTTCCGGATGATGGCGCTTCCGGACCCGTGAATCTTTGTATCAAGCCAAATGTATTTTCCTTTCGGAAGCACGCCGATTGACTGCAAGCCAAACGAAACATATGTAGCACAGTTCGTTCTCTTGTTCTTCAAGGCGCTTGCTAGGCTCTTGCAGGCATGGTTCGCCGAATACAGCACATGCGCCTTAATCATCTTTGCGGCGTTGGTTTTCAGTGCAGATAGGAACTTGTCAACCTTCGTGCTTTTCGGAACCGATACCAGACGGACGTACTTCTGCCCCTTTGAGTCCTTCCAGATGGTCCATCCCTTAAGCGCCGGAACGTAGATATAATAGCCTTTAATCCTTGTGGCGTGTACCTTCGTTCCGACCGCAAGGGTCTTTTTCCGCTTCGACTTGTAAGAAGGCTTGACCCGCAGGGGGTCAGCCTTGATAACAACGTA
>ERZ1034818.285-NODE-285-length-15241-cov-18.327143_pt1 | contig 15241 bp, 11 predicted proteins | sample MGYA00520595_ERZ1034818 | MGnify/ENA primary metagenome ERZ1034818 (study PRJEB33766, sample SAMN09781689) | gut metagenome | biome: gut microbiome | host: Homo sapiens | place: Madagascar | study: EMG produced TPA metagenomics assembly of the PRJNA485056 data...
ATGATTTCAGTAGAAGGACTGAAAGTAGAGTTTGGCGTAAAGCCACTTTTCAATGATGTAAGCTTCGTAATCAACGACCGCGACCGCATTGCCCTGGTAGGTAAGAACGGTGCCGGCAAATCTACGGTGCTGAAGATTCTCTGTGGCTTGCAGAAGCCAACCTCCGGTGTAGTGGCTATCCCTAATGAAACCACCATCGGCTACCTGCCTCAGGTGATGAAACTGCAGGATGATACCACCGTGAAGCAGGAAACCCGAAAGGCTTTCGCCCACAATACCGAGATGAAGGCGCGCCTCGACAAGATGCAGCAGGAAATGGCCGACCGCACTGACTACGAGAGCGAGAGCTATGCCCAGCTCGTGGAGAAATTCACCCAGGAACATGATCGCTATATGATGATGGGCGGTGAAAACTACGAGGCGGAAATAGAGCGCACGTTGAGCGGTCTGGGTTTCACCCGTGAAGATTTCGACCGTCCTACCCGAGAGTTCTCCGGTGGATGGCGTATGCGTATCGAGTTGGCAAAGATCCTGCTCCAGAAGCCGGATGTACTTCTCCTCGATGAGCCTACCAACCATCTTGATATCGAGAGTATCCAGTGGCTGGAGCAGTTCCTGGCGCAGAGTGCCAAGGCGGTGGTGCTGGTAAGTCACGACCGTGCCTTTATCAATAATGTAACCAACCGCACCCTGGAGATTACCTGTGGAAGGGTAGAGGATTACAAGGTGAAATACGATGAGTATGTGGTTCTTCGTGCCGAGCGCCGCGAGCAGCAGCTCCGTGCCTACGAGAACCAGCAGAAGGAAATTGCCGATATCAAGGATTTCATCGAGCGTTTCCGCTATAAGCCAACCAAGGCGGTACAGGTGCAGAGCCGCATCAAGCAGTTGGAGAAAATCGTTTCTATCGAGGTGGATGAGGTGGATACCAAGCAGATGCATCTCAAGTTCCCTCCTTGTCTCCGTAGCGGCGATTATCCGGTCATCTGCGATGAGGTGAGAAAGGATTATGGCGAGCATACCGTCTTCGACCATGTGAACCTTACCATCAAGCGTGGCGAGAAAGTGGCGTTCGTAGGTAAGAACGGTGAGGGTAAATCTACTCTGGTGAAGTGTATCATGGGCGAGATTCCTTTTACGGGCAATCTCAAGATTGGTCATAATGTGCAGATTGGTTATTTTGCACAGAACCAGGCACAGTTGCTCGACGAGAAGCTTACCATTTTCCAGACCATCGACAATGTGGCTACCGGTGAGATGCGCCTCAAGGTGAACGATCTGCTGGGTGCCTTTATGTTTGGTGGCGAAACTTCCGAAAAGTATGTCAAGGTGCTGAGTGGAGGAGAGCGCAGTCGTCTGGCGATGATCAAGCTCCTGCTTGAACCGGTGAATCTCCTGATTCTCGATGAGCCTACCAACCATCTCGATATGCAGTCGAAGGATGTGTTGAAGGAAGCCATCAAGGCATTCGACGGCACCGCCATCATTGTGAGCCACGACCGTGAGTTCCTCGACGGACTGGTAGATAAGGTATATGAGTTTGCCGGTGGAAAGGTACGTGAGCATCTGGGCGGTATCTACGATTATCTCCGTGCCCACAATGCCGAGAGCATCAGTCAGGCACTTGCGAATCAAGTCGGAAGTCAGAATATGTCATCTGCCGGCTCTCCATCTTCTTCATCATCATCTGCAGAATCTTCCGAAGTATCCTCCGGAAAGCTTAGCTATGCCGAGCACAAGGAACAGCAGAAGAAGATACGCAAGGCTGAGAAGGCGGTGAAGGAATGCGAGACGAAGATTGAAAAGCTCGAAACCCGCAAGGCTGAGATCGATGCCCTCCTGATGAAGCCTGAGAATGCTACGAATATGGAACTCGTTACCGAATATACCGAGCTGATGAAGAGCCTGGATGAGGAAAACGAGAACTGGATGATGCTCTCCGAAGAGCTGGAGGAAATCAAGAATTCATAGTTAAAACAATAATAAATAACGAGAAAATGAAAATGAAGTACATCCTTCCGATGATGATGCTCGCAGCCATGCCTTTGGCTGCTGATGCTCAGAACAAGTCGGGACTTGTCTTGAGCAATCTTGACAAGACAGCAAAGCCTGCTGATGATTTCTATCAGTTTGCTACCGGTGGCTGGCAGAAGAACAATCCGCTGCCTGCTGCCTACAGCCGTTATGGTAGTTTCGATCAGTTGGCTGAGAACAGCAACAAGCGTATCAACTCTATCCTTGATGAACTCAAGAAGAAGACCTACAAGGCAGGAACCATCGAGCAGAAGCTTTCCGACTTCTATAAGTTGGCGCTCGATATCGACCGCCGCAATAAGGAGGGCATTGCTCCCGTAAAGCCTCTCCTCGACGAGATTGCTGCTGCCAAGACCAAGGCTGAGCTCCAGAACTTGCAGGTGAAGTATGCCATGCAGGGCTTGGGCGTAGGTTTCGGTACCGGTTTCGGTGCTGACGAGAAGAACGTTACCATGAACATCTACAATGTGATGCAGGGTGGCTTGACTCTCGGTGCCAAGGATTACTACCTCAACAACGATGCTGCTACTGTAGCCATCCGTGAGGCATTCAAGACCTACGTGGCAAAGATGTTCCAGCTCTATGGCTTCTCTGCTGCCGATGCTGCCAAGAAGGCACAGAAGGTATTCCTCCACGAGACCAGTCTCGCTACTATCTCCAAGAGCCGTACCGAACTCCGTGACCCACAGGCTAACTACAACAAGATGAGCCTGAAGCAGTTTAAGGAGAATTATCCAAACATTCCTCTTGAGGCATTGGCTAACTGCGAGGGCATCAAGAGCGAGTATATCCAGGAGATGATTGTGGGTCAGCCTGCATTCATGGCTGGTTACGACAAGATTACTGCTGCTGAGGATGCAGAGACCTTGAAGGCATTGATGGAGTGGAGTGTCATCGGCAGCTCTTCTGCTTATCTCACCGATGAGATCCGTGAGGCAAACTTCGATTTCTTCGGCAAGACCATGAGTGGTAGAAAGGAAGACCATCCATTGTGGAAGCGTGCTACCTCTCAGGTAGATGCTCAGATGGGTGAGGCGCTCGGCAGAATCTACTGCAAGAAGTTCTTCCCTGAGTCTTCTAAGAAGATGATGGAGACTTTGGTCAAGAATCTCCAGGTGAGTCTCGGTCAGCGTATCGATGCTCAGGAGTGGATGAGTGCAGAGACCAAGGCTGCTGCTCACAATAAGCTCGATAAGTTCTATGTCAAGATTGGTTATCCTAACCAGTGGACTGACTATAGCAAACTTACCATCGATCCATCCAAGAGTTTCTATGAGAACGTGATGGCCTGCCGTCAGTTCCGCAACAATAAGGAGATTGCTGAGAAGGCTGGTAAGCCAGTCAACAGAGATGAGTGGTATATGACTCCTCAGACTGTGAATGCATACTATAATCCTACCACCAATGAAATCTGCTTCCCAGCAGGTATCCTTCAGTATCCATTCTTTGATGCCAAGGCAGACGCGGCATTCAACTATGGTGCTATCGGTGTAGTGATTGGTCATGAGATGACTCACGGATTTGATGATCAGGGTCGCCAGTATGATGCCAGCGGTAACCTGAAGGATTGGTGGACAGCAGCTGATGCTGAGGGCTTCAACAAGCGTGCAGATATGTATGCTGATTTCTTCAGCAACATCAAGGTATTGCCTGATTTGAATGCCAATGGTCGCTTTACATTGGGTGAGAACCTTGCCGACCACGGTGGTTTGATGGTATCTTTCAATGCATTCAAGAATGCTACAGCCAAGAAGCCATTGAAAAACAAGGATGGCTTTACTGCTGATCAGCGTTTCTTCCTTGCTTACGCAGGTGTATGGGGTCAGAACATCACCGAGAAGGAGATTCGCAACCGTGTGAAGAACGATCCTCATGCGCTTGGCAAGTGGCGTGTAGATGGTGCTCTTCCTCACATTGATGCCTGGTATGAGGCATTCGGTGTAAAGCAGGGCGACAAGATGTTCATTCCTAAGAATGAGCGTCTGGAACTTTGGTAAAGATCAAATATCCTATCCCGTTAGTTACTAAAGTTTTAAAGGGATAAGAATGAAATATAAAAAAGGCTGCGTTACTTTGTGGTGACGCAGCCTTTTTTGTACCTGATGCTCTAAAATATGGGTAATGATGATAACTAGTATTGATGGCTATCGTAAGTAATATGGTTAGCCATCGTAAGTGATATGATTAGCCATCGTAAGTGATATGATTAGCTGTCGTAAGTGATATGATTAGCTGTCGTAAGTAATATGAAAAGTCTTCGAAGTTAATAGGGATAGTTGTTGGAAGATATAATCTCTGTCGTTGGGATTGGCTATATCTAAAACCGCACAACAGCTGTTGTGCGCTTGCATATCAGCTGTTGTGCGGTTGTCCATCAGCTGTTGTGCAGATGCCAATCAGCTGTTGTGCTATGAAATCCTGGCAAATTATATGCCGTTAAAATAACTCCAGGATCTTATCGATTATCTTTTCGATGCTGGAAGAATCGGTGGTTTCGTCGAGCTTCTGGTTGATTTTCTCTTCTACCTTCCTGCTCACTTTATCCGCTGCCTTATCGAAAGCCTGATTGGCTTTCTCTTCCAGTTTCTTCTGCATTCTTGTGCTGAGGCTGCCTTCATCGCTGTCAGCCTGGTCTTCTGAATCTGAGCTATCCATATTAGGAGTATCAGAGGATACATTTGATTCTGACTCCTCGATATGGAGATTATCGGCTGATTCCAGTGCTTTCACCATATCGTCGGCATTCATCGTATAGACGTTGCCGAGAATACCGAAACTCACGGTATGCTGCTTGCCGTTGAACTCCACAGAACCCGTAGAGCAAACGATATAGTTGTGGTATTCGAAAAGCTGGTTCATCGCTTCGTCCATCATGCTGCCAGCCATCATCTTGGCTACAGAGCGGAGTGCCTGAGAGAAGAAATTGTTGTCGGTAGATCCTACCGCCTTTTCTACTGCCTTGCTTGCCTCCGTGCGAACCTTCTCCTTATGAGCATCTGCGCTCGGATTGGTTACGGCAAATATGGCAAGGATGAAAATGATGAGACCGATCACCATCTTCATCGCGAAATGGCTCTTCTTCTTCTTAGGCTGCTGCTGGAAATTCGAATGCATCGCTGCTCCCTGCTGGAATCCCTGCTGATAGGCTTCCTGCTGGGCTTTCTGATAATCCTGCTGCTGGGCTTTCTGGTTGCTCTGGGCTTTCTGGTTGCTTTGGTTGGCTTCTACAGCTTCCAGTACGGCTTTCAGTTCCTCAACCTTCCAGGCAGGAGCCCAATCTGCCATCCCCTGTTTCCACACCAGTGTTTCGGGACTGATACCCTTCTGTACGAGTTGGTCGAAACTGAAAGGACCTGCCTGCTGTCCATTACGATCGATTATAAAAAATTCCATCTTTGTCCTTTTAATTTTTAAATGTTAACATTCAACTTTATGAGTACTTAATCTTTCTTTGCAAGTAAGTTCCTCTTTATGAGTACTTAACCTTTCTTTGCAAGTAAGCCCCACACGCCCTGAAAGGGCAGAAGCTCCTAGCCCAGGGCAACGCCCTGGGTGTTTATGGACGCAAACCTGTCGCCCTGTAAGGGCAAAAGCTTTCAAATACCTGGCAATATACAAAGCTTTTGCCCTTACAGGGCGTCTTGTAAACTGCTATTATACCCAGGGCGATGCCCTGGGCTAGGAGCTTTTGCCCTTTCAGGGCGGCACGCTTGCGTCCATAATTCCCAGGACGATGCCCTGGGCTAGGAGCTTCTGCCCTTTCAGGGCGTGCTGCTTCAGGTATTAGTGGGTTGCCTTCCACCATCCTGTCTTCTCTCTTCCCTTGAGAGCTACACTGTGCTGGCTCGGGTCGGAGATGGAAAGGCCGCAATAGCTCTTCACCTGGAAGATGGTTCCTCTATACGGGTCCTTCAGCATGGTAAATGCCTCATCGGTATGCGCTGCCTCCTTGATGGTTTTCTGCATCTGGGCGGTAAACTGGTCTTTCAGATAACCGCTTGGCTTGAGGCTATCTACATATACCGACATGTCATAAAACAGGTTGGGAGTAAAGCCGCCGAGAGGTTGGATTGTTTCTAGAGAAATGGAGGAATCGAGCGTATATTTACTGTTGATTTCCTTCATGACGCTAGCCAGGTTATCCATCTCGCGACAGTCGATGGCTGCCATGTTGCAATAAGGTACGTCGCTGGATTTGTAGAAGTTGACAATACCGTTTACGATGCCGGAATAGTTGGGTGTTGCGGAATTGAGCATGCTCCAGATGCTCCGGTATGGAAAGCCCATACCCATCACCTCGCTGCTCGAACTGATGAGATAGTTGGTGACATCCTTCAGTTCGTAGGCTGTCTCCACATTTCCCATATAGCAGGCATCGAAGAGGATGTATTGCATCTTCAGTCCGCTCTGTCTGATTCCTTCTGCCAGGGTTGGGATGTCCATGGCATAACTCTTGGAACCTACACTTCCGAAGAAGCGGGTGACTGGATGGTCTGGGTCACTACCAAACTGGATGCCGCTGAATGCACTGGATGGCTTGCCGGCTGTGGCAGTGCTTCCGAAGCCAGGACGGGCATAGTTCGGATAATTCACCCAATCTTCTGCATAGGTCCATCCGGAACCATGTACTCCGATGATGAGGGCATAGTTGAGTGCCTCGGCATTTTGCTTCACCTCATTGAGAAGGTTGGCGAATCCCTCTGCCGTGCAATAGCTGTTGTCCTCGTAGGTCTTCACGGGCACACGGTTTACCTTCCTGCTGGCGGCATCGTACTGCAGATCGTAGAGTGTGCTCTTGTTGTATTTCTCGCTGAAAAATACCATCACACGTGAGTCACTGAGTCCTTTCTTGGCTACGATACCCTGGCAGATGCTGTCGATGTTGTTGGCAAGGTATTGCTTCAAACCCGAACTGGTGGTACTGCCTGTCCATGGATAATATACCAGGATGGTCTGCTTGTTGACGCTATCCACATCAAAAGCCTCGTCGCTACAACTGGTGAAAGTCATGGCGAACGAAAACATACATATAAATAAGGTGAAAAGCTTCTTGATCATAATAAAAAAGTTGAATGTTGAATGCTGAATGTTGAGTTGCAGAATGGCTGACGAATTCATCCGTCTGAGATTCTGCATTCATCATTCTACACTCAACATTCAACATATATAAAAAGAATCTGTTACTTCTTCTTCAGCTCCTCGATGGTAGCCTTCAGGGCAGCAATCTTCTCTACAGAGTCGCTCTCCTTCTTGCGCTCCAGGGCTACTACCTTCTCAGGGGCGTGAGCTACGAAGTTCTCATTGCTGAGCTTCTTGCGTACACCCATCAGGAAGCCCTCCAGGTGCTTGAGCTGGGCCTCTGCCTTTTCAATCTCGGCTGCCACGTCGATGAGGTCGCCCAATGGTACGGCAAACTCGTCGGTGCCTACCATGAAGCTGGATGCATCGGCACTCTTCTCGGCGATGACCTCAATCTTGTCGAGGTTAGCCATCTTCAGAGTTACGTCGTTGTAAGCCTCGAAATCGTTCTTGCCTACTACCTGCAGAGACAACTGCTCCTTCTGGGCAATGTTCTTCTGGTTGCGCACAGTACGAACACCGGCGATAATCTGCTTCACAGCCTCAATGTCGGCTGCCAACTTCTGCTCCTCGGCTGTAGGTGCAGGAATCTCCAGCTTCTCGCGCATGATGCTCTCGCCATCCTTGCGGTCGTAGATGTGCTGCCACAACTCCTCGGTGATGAATGGCATGAATGGATGCAACATCTTCAGGAGGGCATCGAAGAAACGGAGGGTAGCGTCGTAGCTCTTCTGGTCGATAGGCTGGCCGTAAGCTGGCTTCACCATCTCCAGGTACCAAGATGAGAACTCATCCCAGAACAGCTTATATACAGTCATCAATGCCTCAGAGATACGGTAGTCCTTAAACTGCTTCTGCATCTCCTCGTTCACCTCCTTGAGCTTGGCATCAAACCACTTCACGGCGATTTCTGCACTCTTAGGCTGCTCGATATCTGCTGTCTCCCAACCCTTCACGAGGCGGAAGGCATTCCAAATCTTATTGTTGAAGTTACGTCCCTGCTCGCAAAGGCTCTCGTCGAAGAGGATGTCGTTGCCGGCTGGAGCACTGAGCATCATACCCATACGAACACCGTCGGCACCAAACTTGTCAATCAGATCCAATGGGTCTGGTGAGTTACCGAGACTCTTGCTCATCTTGCGGCCGAGCTTATCGCGAACGATACCTGTGAAATATACGTGCTTGAATGGCATCTTGCCACGATACTCGTAGCCAGCCATGATCATACGTGCTACCCAGAAGAAGATGATGTCCGGACCTGTTACGAGGTCGGAAGTAGGGTAGTAGTAGCTGATCTCCTCGTTGTCTGGATTCTCGATGCCATCAAACAGAGAGATAGGCCACAACCATGAAGAGAACCAGGTGTCGAGGCAGTCGCTCTCCTGCTCAAGATCCTCTGCCTTGATGCTGGCGTTCTTCTCCTGGGCGAGCTTCAGAGCCTCCTCAGCAGTCTCAGCTACCACGAAATCCTTCTTGCCGGCATTGTCGAAGTAGTAGGCTGGGATGCGGTGACCCCACCAGAGCTGACGGCTGATACACCAGTCCTTGATGTTCTCCAACCAGTGGCGATAGGTGTTCTTATACTTCTTAGGATAGAACTCGATGTCATCGTCCATTACTGGAGGAAGGGCGATGTCAGCAAAGTGCTGCATCTTGAGGAACCATTGTGTAGAGAGCTTTGGCTCGATAGGCACATTGGTACGCTCAGAGAAGCCCACCTTATTATTATAGTCCTCAATCTTCTCCATCAGACCGGCGTTCTGAAGGTCGATGGAAATCTGCTTGCGCACATCCATGCGGTCCATACCTACATAGAGACCTGCTGCCTCGCTGATGGTACCGTTGTCGTTGAAGATGTCGATGGTTTCCAAACCGTGCTTCAAACCGAGGGCGTGGTCGTTGATATCGTGAGCTGGAGTTACCTTCAGACATCCGGTACCGAACTCGATATCTACGTATGTATCCTCGATGACAGGAATCTCGCGGTTTACGAGAGGCACGATCACGTGCTTGCCCTTCAGCCAGGTATTCTTCTTATCCTCAGGGTTGATACACATGGCAGAGTCGCCCATGATGGTCTCAGGACGGGTTGTTGCTACCACTGCATAGTAGCCCTTTTCATCCTTGTGCATCACGTTCTCCTCGTCCACCTGCTGGCAGTCCTGCTCTACTACATAATACTTCAAGTGGTAGAGCTTAGAGTGCTCGTCCTTGTAGATAACTTCCTCGTCAGAGAGTGCAGTCTGAGCCTTAGGGTCCCAGTTGACCATGCGCACGCCACGATAGATGAGCCCCTTCTTGTAAAGGTCGCAGAAAACGTGGATTACGGCACGGGAGCGGGTTTCGTCCATGGTGAATGCTGTGCGGTCCCAGTCGCAGCTGGCACCGAGCTTGCGGAGCTGCTTGAGGATGATGCCACCGTGCTCGTGAGTCCAGTCCCAAGCATGCTTGAGGAACTCCTCGCGGGTAAGGTCGGTCTTCTTGATGCCCTGCTGAGCGAGGCGGTTAACCACCTTAGCCTCGGTAGCGATACTGGCGTGGTCGGTACCTGGTACCCAGCAAGCGTTCTTGCCCTCCATGCGTGCACGGCGAACGAGAATATCCTGGATAGTATTGTTGAGCATGTGTCCCATGTGGAGCACACCTGTAACGTTTGGTGGAGGGATTACCACCGTATAAGGTTCACGACCATCTGGCTTAGAGCTGAAAAGCTTGTTGTCGAGCCAGTACTGATACCATTTACTTTCCACTGCTTGTGGATCGTATTTACTTGCTAATTCCATTGTTTCTATCTAATTTTTATTCTTTTTCTTTCTTTTTCCTTAAAAAACGGTGCAAAGATACGAATTTTTGAGCGAAAAACATTATCTTTGCATCAAAATTATTAATTTTTGCACAAAACGATGGTTAGTAATGCAGTAAAAGAAGTTTCAGAGCAAGATAGAAGAAAACTGCTGGCCGGTTTTCTCTATGATATGGCGAAGCTGATGTTTGGCAGCGTTGCTGTGGGAGGATTGTCGCCTCTGATAATTGGAGGTGATTTCGGTTTGCTTAATATAGTGTGTTTTTTTGTTGGTTCAATATGTGGGTTTTTACTTGCATTTGGTGCCAATGATTTGTTGAAGTATAAAAAGTAATGGTTATGGAAGCATATTTGTTTTTTAATGTAATGATGTTTGTGTTTGCATTGTCTTTTGTCATTTTCCTCAACACGAAAGCCGGGAAGAAATGGAAAGATAATCTTTAATGTGAGGTTAGAGTTATGCATACGAAAGAAGAGAAAATGGCGGCGTTCAGCCGCTTGCTGGATGTACAAGATCGTTTGCGCCTGCAGTGTCCATGGGATAAGAAACAGACATTCGAGAGTCTTCGTCCGAATACCATCGAGGAGACTTTCGAGCTTTGTGACGCCTTGATGAAGCGCGATTACAAGGATATCAAGAAGGAGCTGGGCGACGTGCTGGAGCACGTGATGTTCTATAGTATCATCGGCCGAGAAGACGGCGAGTTCGATATCTGCGATGTCTGCAATCAGGAAGCTGACAAACTGATGTTCCGCCATCCTTTCATCAACTGGAAGGAAGAGGGCAACTGGACTGTGGCGAATCCTGATATGTATATCAATGATGCGGGACAGGTGGTATATAAGGAGTCTGAAAAAGCAGAAACCGGGAAGGCAGAAACTGCCAATTCTGAAGAAACCCTGGCTCTTGGAGCCAGCAAACCCCAAAATGCAGCCTCGGTAGAGAAAACCTGGGAGCAGATTAAGCAGCAGGAGAAAGATGGCAACGAGCGCGTTCTGAGCGGTGTGCCAAATTCCCTGCCATCCCTTATCAAGGCCTATCGCATTCAGGACAAGGCACGAAACGTGGGCTTCGACTGGAAGGAGAAGGAGGATGTATGGGACAAGGTACACGAAGAACTGGAAGAACTCAAGGCAGAACTTGCCAAGGACGACAAGGAAAACTCTACCCAGGAACTCGGCGATTTCCTCTTCTCCGTCATCAATGCAGCCCGTCTCTACAAGCTCAATCCGGACAATGCACTGGAGAAGACAAACCAGAAGTTTATCCGCCGTTTCAACTATGTAGAAGATCATTCGCTCAAGCAGGGTAAGAATCTGAAAGACATGAGTTTGGAAGAGATGGATAAACTGTGGGATGAAGCCAAGAAACAGGAAAGACTTCAGAAAGAATCGTAAGCTTCAATAGGAGGAGCTTCATGATAAACAAGATAAAACGTTTTTATAACAACAAAAACTATAAGGATTATGAAAAGATTAGTTTATATGATGATGGCTTTGGTGGTACTCTTTGCTGCCAATAGCTGCAAGGATAAGAAAACCGCACAGGTAATCACTCCTACAGATTCCCTTGATCTGGAGGAGGTTGCCGATGATTCAACCATCTACGGTGTTTGTGGTGAGGGTACATCTATGCACAATCTGGAGCTGATTTCTGATGAGGGAGATACGCTCTCAGTCTTTATCGATGATGAGCAGCCAGACATCGTGCTGGGTGGTTTGCTGGCAGGCGACCGCATCGCTCTTATCGGTTACAAGGCACAGGATGGAGAGATGATGGCACAGAAAATCATCAATCTTACTTCACTCTTGGGTAAATGGACTTCACTCGACAAGAACTTCGATTTGCTGGAAGGCGGAGAGGTAAAAAACAATGTGAAGGCTGAGACCAATCCTTGGACTTCTTGGAAAATCCTGAACGGAAAGCTCCTGCTCAACAAGGATACCTTTGCCATCGATAAACTGGGCTCTGACAGCTTGATGCTGGAGAATACCCAGGGCATCTATGTCTTCAAGCGCCAGGAGTAAATTGTCATTCTAAATTTTAGATTAAGTTGGAACCATTTAAGATACATATACTGGGGTGTGGCAGTGCGCTGCCAACCCTGAAACACAATGCTTCCTCGCAGCTCATAGAGATGCGGGGAAAGTGCTATATGATAGATTGTGGCGAGGGCGCACAGATGCAGTTCCGTCGTTCCCATATCCATTTCTCCAAGCTCAATGCTATCTTCATCACCCACATGCATGGTGATCATTGCTTTGGCTTGATGGGCTTGCTTTCTACGCTCGGAATGCTCGGACGTACATCTAAGTTAAGAGTCTATGCTCCAAAGGATTATGCTCCTCTGTTTAAACAACAGGTTGACTTCTTTATGCAGACGATGGAGTATGAGATGGAGATGATTCCGGTGGATACGGAGAAACAGCAGATTATCTACGAAGATCATTCTCTTTCGGTGGAGACGGTGCCTCTGAAGCATCGTCTGCCATGCTGCGGCTATATCTTCAGAGAGAAGCCTACGCTGCCTCATATCAAGAGGGATATGATAGATTACTACGGCATCCCGATCAGTCAGATCAACAACATCAAGAATGGGGCTGACTGGACCAACGAAGATGGCGAGGTGATTCCGAATGCCCGTCTGGTGACACCTGCCGACCCGCCTCGCAGTTATGCCTATATGAGTGATACCCGATATATTCCGAATCTCTGGGAAAAGGTGAAGGGGGTTACGGTACTTTATCATGAAAGTACTTATACTTCGGAGCAGGAAGACCGGGCTAAGATCTACAACCATAGTACGGCGAAGCAGGCTGCGATGGTGGCAAAGGCTGCCGGGGTAGGCAAGTTGCTCCTGGGACATTATAGTGCGAGATATAATGATGAGACGGTTCTGCTGAAAGAAGCCAAAGAGGTTTTCGAGGAAAGCTATCTCACCAATGAAGGAATGGTTATCTCGGTATAAAAACAACCTTGCATCAAAAAAAGTTTGTTTTTTGGTGCAAGGTTTTGTGTTGATATTCGTTTAATATATAAAAGATAGAGAAAATTGGAATCTGAAAAACTACTTTTGCACGACATCAAAGGCGGCAGTCGGGCAGCGATGCACCGGCTCTACGACCGCTACGTAGGATATGCCATGGCGGTAGCGCTGAGGTATGTCCCTTTACGTGATGATGCGGAGGATGTGGTGCAGGATAGTTTTGTGAAACTTTTCTCTGGTATTGCTAACTTCGAGTACAGGGGCGAAGGTTCGCTGAAGGCGTGGTTTCTCCGGATTGTGGCAAATGAGGCTATCAGCTTTACCCGAAGGCAGAGTCGCATCACTTTCGTGGATGAAGTTCCGGAAGATGTGAGTGACGACGAACCGGAGGTAGAACGGGTGCCGCCTGCCGTATTGACGAAGATGATCGGTGAATTGCCCGAGGGCTATCGACTGGTTCTGAACATGTTTGTGTTTGAGCAAAGAAGCCATAAGGAGATTGCTGATCTGCTGGGCATCAAGGAGAGTACCTCTGCCTCGCAATATCTAAGAGCCAAGAAGTTTCTGGCAAAGAAAATAAATGAATATCTAAATAATATAAACGAGAAAGAATATGAGTAATCAAGATTGGACAAGCAAACTTCAAGACCAGTTGGCAGGCTATCAGGAGTCTGTCAGCCACGACTTGTGGGCAGGCATTGAACAATCGCTTGCTCAGAATCATATAGAATCTGTTTCGTCGAATCCACAGACGATAGCTTCAGAAAGCTCAGAATCTACAGATTTACACGTTGGTTCAGAGGTTCAAAAGAATGCCAGGGGTTTACGCGACAGTTCAGAGGCTAAAAAGAATGCCAGGATAGTCTATTTCAAGCGATGGTCTGCGGCTGCAGCAGCCGTGGCTTTATTGGGAATAGGTGGAAGCTATGTTTATCTGCACCAGGAGGATGTAGAAAAGGGTAATCTGCAATTGGCATCTCTTTCATCTCCTGCAGTTTCAGCGGATTTGCAATCCGCTGCATCCCAGCCAGCTCCATCCCACGTTGTTTCAGCGGATTTGCAATCCACTGCATCTCAATCCGCTCCATCCCACGTTGTTTCATCGGATTTGCAATCCGCTGCATCTCAATCCGCTCCATCCCCCGTTGTTTCATCGGATTTGCAATCCGCTGCATCTCAACCCGCTCCATCCCCCGTTGTTTCAGCGGATTTGCAATCCGCTGCATCTCAACCAGCTCCATCCCTCGTTGTTTCAGCGGATTTGCAATCCGCTGCATCTCAAAAGAAGAAGGGTAATGTTCTTGAGAAAGAATCTGAGAATGAAATCTCTTTGCTTGCCGAGAACCCTGAGCCGGCAGAACCAGTATCTGAGGATAAGGCTACCGATAAGTCTTCCGATTATAAGGCCTTAACCCGCTCTACCGATCATCATGCGGCAGCGTATGCTTCTCAATCTTATCATTTTGAAAAAAATGAGGAGGTTTCTGGCTGGTCGATGCAACTCTATGCCGAAAACCTGACGCCAAGTCTGGGAGGGGTTAATTCAGATGCGTCTGGAGGCTATAATGATTTTAGCTATGGAACGATGGCAGAACCGCTGCCGGGAGTAATCCCTGATCCAACGGCTGGAGGCATATATGGAGAAGAATATCTCTTGGCATCCTATAAGGCGATTCAAAGAAACCAGCAGGGGAATGCCAAGCATCATGCTCCGGTATCTGTTGGTCTGCAGGTAGCCTTTGGCATTGCACCTCGTCTGTCTTTGAGCACGGGCTTGGTATATACACGCACTTCTTCTGATTTTTATCCATACGCACCAGGTAGTAGCTACAATGTTCATCAGGTGCTTCATTATGTGGGTATTCCGGTGGGATTGAATTATGAATTCTGGCAGAGTGGAGGCTTCCATGCTTATGTGATGGCTGGTGCTGAGGCTGATTACAATGTGAAGAATGATACTGAAGAAGAGGGAGTAAAGAAAGAGGATGCCAAGCGAGACAGGGTGCAGCTCTCTGGAAAGGCTTCGCTCGGTGCGCAGTATGACATCACGCCAAAGGTGGGTCTGTATATCGAACCGGGTGCCAAATATTATTTTGATAACGGAAGCCATGTGGAAAATACCTTCAAGGATAAGAAGTTGAATTTCAATCTCCAGTTCGGTTTGAGATTCAATCTATAGTATAAAAGAGGGTGTGTCATAAGTCTAGATAATGGCAGCCGAGGACGGGCTGAAAGCCCAAAAGCTCCTAGCCCAGGGCATCGCCCTGGGTAATGTTTGCAAAAAGCAAAGTCGCCCTGAAAGGGCAAAAGCTTTGAAATTGAAAGCTTTTGCCCTTTC
>ERZ1034818.295-NODE-295-length-14936-cov-6.695182_pt1 | contig 14936 bp, 25 predicted proteins | sample MGYA00520595_ERZ1034818 | MGnify/ENA primary metagenome ERZ1034818 (study PRJEB33766, sample SAMN09781689) | gut metagenome | biome: gut microbiome | host: Homo sapiens | place: Madagascar | study: EMG produced TPA metagenomics assembly of the PRJNA485056 data set...
ATCCAGTACGGCATTACAAGTGATGGAAACGGTAACAGAATTGTAATGACAAAAACAGCAGGGAAATTAAGTGGAGCTATTCAGCCGCAAACCTACGGCTATAAAAGCAACGCGGGCTCGGGATATTTGACAACTGAAAGTGCGGGAAAATCTGCCGCCCATAATAACCTACAGCCCTATATCGCCGCGTACCGCTACCGCCGTATCGCGTGAAAGGAGAGCCACATGAACGCAACAAATAATCCGTATGCTGTCACCCCCCCCCGACAAAACGCTGACGCAGGAAGGCGTGGCCGCTGATGCTAAGGCGGTAGGTGATGCACTGAATTTAAAACAACCAAAATGTATTAAAGCTGGAAATGTAGGCACCAATACATTCGTAGAAATAAATATGTCTACGTTTCCAAAAGGCCAATATTTAGTAATAGATCCTATCTCAAATTTTATTGCCGGATTTTACTACATTGGTATATATATTACTTCTAACAGTGACAATATCAGTTTCAGCATAGTTGGTAGTGACACAATGTTAAGTGTAAGCGGTTTGCAGAAGAATAGCGATGTTTATTTAATGCAAATATCTTAATAATTACGAACAACAAAATCAACTACAATTTTGCCTGTGACGGACATTTACAAAATATCAACGAGTGTAAAAAAGTAAAACAAATAGTTTCGCTTTAGAAATGAGGTGAACAAATGCAAGATGTGAAACAGAGCGTTGGCAAAGAAGAGATTGACGCACTACGCGAGAGTGTGGCGGATGCGCAGACGAAAATTGATAATTTAATCAATGTGAAATATGGTGGATTGAAATATATTTGTACGTTTGACAGTAATGGTACACAGGCTGTTGGACATGGTGTGTACTTGTGTGTATATTTCCATGGCGCACATACGGAATGCCGTGGATTGTATTTGTTACATCGTGGAGAGTATAGCGGTACATCATCCGGTGAAGCCGGAGCTGTGGCGATCGTACCTAGCGACCATGTAAAGACATTGAAGATTGATACATCCAACAATCTTGTATTTTTGACCGATAGCTATAATGGGTCACTATATGTGTATCAATTTGTAGATCCCTAATGACACAGTTACATAATAAAGGAGGTGCGTAGTGAGCACTGTTTATTTTAAAAGGCAGGGTGGCGGCAAGAGTTCTGACTTGGCCGCAGAAGCACCGCCTACATTGGAATATGGAGAACCGGCTGTGGACAGCGACGGTGTGCTGTATGTCGGCAACGGCAAAGGCAATGTTGTGAGCAAGGTGCAGGAGGCCGGAAATGGTATGTGGCTGTACAAGGCCACTTTTGCCGTGGATGCGTGGGAAGAGATTGTCGAAAAGCAGTCAGATGATGACAGTGATGTTGCTGCACAATCATTAAATATTGTTTTACACAAAAGATATTACCAGCAGACTGCGGATATTACAGCCGTGGACGGTGGGCCTATGCTGACGCCGAGCATGAATTTGAGCGCACCGTTGGCGCAAACCACGGACAACAACGACACGAACAAGGAACTGCTGAAGGCGTTAAGTATTATCAACGGCAGTTCCAAAACGGTACAGGTCACGGCGGCGGACGGTAACGATAAGGCCATTATTACGGTCAAATCGACAAAGACACCGAGTTGTGATATTACGGTCTACTGGTATGCGCGGTGATGGAGGGATATGAAATGAACAAGGGTTTTATTAGCGGGGGGGTACTCGTGACAGAGTAACCCTTGATGTGCGGCATCGGGTGGTGGTATGAGCAAACTGCCAAAGAACGGTGTTGTGTGCCCATGGTTTATAGGCATGGGATTTTACACGAGTGATACGAGTTTTTCGCCGGAGAGTGTATGGCCTGGGACGAAGTGGCAAAAGCTGGAAGGACGTTTTATTTTAGCTGCGTCCAGCGGGCACGCGGTCGGAGAGACTGGCGGCGAGGAAAGCCATGTACTGGTTCCAAAAGAATTACCTGACCGTACAGTATTTAGTATCGGTAATAATGCTGGAAAAACTGTTGCGGTAAGTGGTTCTGCTTGGACTGGTGATCTTGCGATAAATAGCAACAATTATGTGGCAACTTGTAATCATGACGCTATTGTAAATGGTTTAAACACCAATTACACACTTGATAACCAACCACACAACAACATGCCGCCCTACATTACCCGTGTTTACTGGGAACGTATAGAATAATAATTTTATCAAGGAGGGAAAGATGAAGATTTTTGACGAATCCCTTACAACTGAATTAGAAAATCCTGACCTGGAAAAAGGTCGTTTGGAACCCGCCCGACGTCTTGTGGAACACCACGAGGCTGTTGAGCGGGTTTTTCATTTAGAAGTTATGGAAGGCACTGTGTCGCTGGAGAATCCGAAGGGCTTACGCCATGAGGTGGAGGACGTTGCAGCTAAGGCGGCTTGGGATGAGTGGGAAGATGTGCAGAAGTACGTGCCCTACACCGAGGATGAGCTTGCTAAGATTGCTGCTGACAAGAAAGCTGAGGAAGAGCGCAAGGCTGCGGAAGCGGAAAAGATGCGTAAGATGCAGGAGGCCGCTGAGGCGGAAGCTGCGGCAAAGGCTGCTGCGGAAGCGGAGCAGGCAGAGAAAATTGCACGTATTGATGCGATCGACGCACAGGTTACATACACCGCTATGATGACGGATACGCTGATGGTTGACGAGAGCGAGAGTGGTTCGACGGAAGATGCCGGTGCTGGTGATACGAGCGCGGATGGCGCTGATAACTCTGGCGCTGGCGATACTGTGGAGGGTTCTGCGGAGAGCAAGGACAATTCTGGCACAGACACCGCCGAGAGCACGGATGCTACGGATACAAAGGATTCCGCTACCACGGACACTGCGGCAGCTGACAGCGAGGGCAAGTGATATGGGCAGAAATGTTTTGATGGGGGGGGGTACAACTCCCTCTAGGTTATATTTTTGAGTTTGATCCAACAGGAATCACGGATGCGCTGGATTTGAGTACGGCTGATAAGGTACATGATTATTTTGGGTATGGTACGTGGGAGGATTATGGCTCCGGTCGGGTATTGATTGGTGTGAGCAGTGGGCATGGAATTGGCAGCGAGGGTGGCGAGGAAAACCACACGCTGACAACTGATGAGATGCCGCGCCATAGACACGATGAAAATATGCCTGTACAAGGTTGGAGTGGTTGGCCTGAATATAAAACGCCTGGGTATGGTGTTTCTATTGACTATTCAACCAGTAATTATTATGGACCAGATGCAACGCTGCATCACACATATACGTCATCTTTCGGGACTCCTACGAGTACAGTTGGCGGCGACCAACCCCACAACAATATGCAGCCATACCGCACTGTGTACCGCTGGCGGCGCATTGCGTGATGCCTTACTGATAACGAGGTGAACTTATGTTTGAGAAAATTAAGCGCTGGTATCCCAAGCTGTGGAACAAGGCCATGGTGAAGAACGCCGTGAAGAAGGGTGTTATTACAGCCGAGCAGTACGAGAAAATTACCGGCGAGAAATATGGGGTGTAAGCCATGGGCAGAGCATTGAAGAATACCCCCCCCCCGCAGATGAAACGCTGAGTTTGGCGGGGTCGCCTGCGGATGCGGCGGTAGTTGGAAACAAGATTGCAGGTGTGACGGAACAGATCAGAGCAGTTGGCATGCAGATGGGCGGTATGTGTTTTAAGGTGCTTGGCATGAGTGGCCTTGACTTTGCATTCAAAATCACAGCAAACGAGGATACGACAGAACAGTATTACAGAAGATATTTTCTGGTGTATGTAATCGATCAGAGCGCTGGATGTTTTGCTTTTACCCTTGTATGGAGAGGGTACAATAACGAAATTTCAGTCGGCACTCTTCATGGTTCTGGAAGCGTGACACACTCCAATGGCGTTATTTCTGGCAAATCTGATGAAGGTTCCTGGGGCGACGTGTTTGTGTTCTGGAGTACACCGAATATAACGATAAGCGAATAAATTTTACATCAAAGCAGGAAGTGAGGTGAGATAGTATGGCGATTGATCTTATGAGTGCCGGTGGCGCAGTGCTGGATACTACGACTGCCGGGGCTGGGGATATCAAATCCGGCAAGACGGCTTATAATGGCGAGGGTGAGCTGGTTACTGGTACATATGCGCTGCCGAGCACCACAGCTGGCGCGGGCGATATTTTGAAGGACAAGACTGCGATCAATAGCAGCGGGACCTTGTTGACCGGTACGATGGTCAACAATGGGCGTTGGCCTGATGCAGAGAAACTGACACTGGAAGGCTCTAAGATATGGATGTACAAAACGAGCGGATACACAGAAGGCGGACTTGGCATTAGTGCTTCTAATTTGGGCAATGCGAGTTCTGGACACGTGTTGTCTGGCGTGAGTGCATCCAGTTCTAATGGGCTTAAATTTGGCGGTACGATGACAAATAGAGGTGCGTGGAACAGTAGTGTTAATCCAGGCGGAAGTGTGACAATACCAGCTGGGTATCATAATGGGAGCGGAAAGGTGACTGGAAACAGATCTTATACAACAGCGTATCTGGGGCAGCACAGTGGTTATTGGTCGTCGTTTTCTTATAACGTAAAGTCAAATTATCCGAGTATCTATAGTAGATTGAGCCGCAGTAACTTTTATGCCGTGCCGTATGCATGGAAAGGTAATGGCGTTGAATGGAGTGGTAGTGGAACTAGCGGCGATTTTATTTCTTACAATGCAAGCACTGGCGTAGTTACTATGGGTTCGGTAATGTTCGGAACCAGTGGGCAATGTGCTATTGGTGTGCTATGGAAGCTCTACATGGTCTACTGACACAAATTGGAGGGTATTGTTTTGAATTATTCTAAAATCCCTGCGGGGGGGGTACTGCATGACAGTATCCTGAGTATGCCTTGCGAAAGCGAGGTGTGCTGATGGCTTTAAATTTGATGTGTGCAAGCGGCGCGGATGTATCTGATGCTACGGCAGCAGCAAGCAATGTGTTGGCTGGTAAGACGTTTTATGCCGGTGCGGATGAGGGTATTAAGACCGGGACAATGCCAACCTATGGTTATGTAAACGAAATAGTGCAGCCAGGTCAGAGCTACAAGCTGAATGCTGGGTATTACAGCGGCGGTTTAATCACGGCAAACCAATGGAACAGCAGCACCTATTTGATTATCATGATTCAATTCCAAAGCGGCTATGCAAATGGGTACATCCCTGAGCACGCAGCTGTTTTGATTGCGAACCTTGGATACGGAGAAGTTAGCATCTTGGGGTCTGCCTCTATGGCTGGCAATATTAGTGGGCAGAGCAACATCTGCAATGCCGGTATGTTGTCTATGACTACAGAATGGGGCAATTACCAATACGCAAACTGCCAGGCACTTACAAAAATTTATGATACCACGACGAATACAACGTATCCATCCGGTACTATTATCCACCTGAATGCCGGACTGCACGTGTTTAGAAAAGCGTAATAGCGATTTATCTTTTGGAGGGGACTATGAATAGTATTTACAAAAATTTGCCGGGGGGGGGTACTAAAGCATAGTACCTCTGACGCATTCTGCGAAAGTGGGGTGCGGTAATATGGGAAGAAATACACACAGTGGTACGGATTGTCCGTTTCCCGTTGGTATGTGGTGTTTTTATGATGGAAGCGAGAGTCCTTCTGTATTTTGGCCTGGGACGAGTTGGGTCAAGATGGAAGGGCGATTTTTGTTTGGGTCTGACGGTGACAGGAGTGTTGGTGTAACCGGTGGTGAAGAAAGTCATAAGCTGACAGAAGCGGAATTGCCGGTAATTCGGCCTAATGCAAACTGTGACTGGGAAGGCACCAATAAGCAAGGTGCCCCGTACTGGGCATTACAGATGAACGGCAATACTGGTGATGGAATTGGTTCTTGGCCGTTTAGTAGTTTTGGTGGTGACCAGCCCCACAATAATATGCCGCCGTATTATGTCACAAATATGTGGCGACGAACGGCGTAAGAAAAGGAGTTCTTTATGGGAAAATCAATTAAGGAGAGCACCCCCCCCCACCGATAAAACTTTGACGCAGGACAGCGTTGCGGCGGATGCGGCTGTAGTGGGAGATGCGCTGAATCGTAAGCTAGAGCCAGTCTTATCTAGCTACAGCAAAGACATTGATGTGTCCGGTATCCTGGCCAGTAATAGAATACTGCTTATTTTAACTATCAATGGTGGTTCTGCCAGCAAGACGGTTGGAAATATCGGTATCTTAGCAAACCATTGGGGTATATGGACGCTTACCAATTTTGATAAGCAGCTACCAGAAGGCGACGGTACTGGGTATATGTCGTTCTCTGGCAGTACGCTGACAGTTCCGCAGTCGTATGGCTGGAGCTATACAGTGATTTTTACATTATAAACCATTTGGAGGATTGAGCAAAATGACGAATTTATGTTATATGTCCGGGGGGGGGGCTATCTTAGTGTAGCTCTGTGCAGTTTGCACAAGGTGGCTGTATGAAGTCAGTCATCTCAGCTCCGAAGAACTGTCCATACGATGTGGACGATATATTGACGACAATGAATAAGGCGACCCCAAGTGAACGCTGGCCGGGGACGACATGGGTTCAGATAACCGACTGTATGCTGCGGGCAGCGGATGCGAGTCATCCCGCCGGGGAAACAGGTGGTGCTTGGGAAGTGACACAGACTGTTGAACAGATGCCAAGGCATGCCCATACGGCTAATGGTGTTGCAATAAAAAATGGATATCAATCTAGTTCTACAGATGATTATTTCGCGATGCGTAGTATTGAACGAACTAATATTACAGGTCAATCAGAATATGTAAGTTATACTGGTTCTGGTCAGCCAATGCCCATTGTCAACAAATATATTACCTGCTATATATGGCAGCGGACAGCTTGATCTTTGATGCGATGTACATAAAATAAATATTTTACTTACTTAACCCTACTGCTGTGCGGCGGTAGGGGTTCTTTTTTTTTATTTAGGAGGGATGTTTATGAGGCTAAAAAATGGAGAAGTGTGTTTGAACTGGCCTTTGGCGAAGCATATTCTGACGCAAGGCTGGTACTATAACGACGGCAGCTTGCATCAGGCTATTGATATGAGAGCTATCGTAGGAACACCGGTTATGGCCGCGGAAGAGGGTACTGTTGAAATCGTATACCATTGGAACGGCAAGCGCACGCAGGGCGACACGAACAGCTACGGCAACATGATTAAAATCCGCCACGCAAACTGGAATGGTGGCACGCTGCACACCCTGTACGCGCACCTGAATACAATCAATGTGAAACAAGGGCAGGTCGTTAAAGCTGGTGAAGTGATTGGATATAGTGGCAACACAGGCAATAGCTTTGGTGCGCACCTGCATTTTGAGGTGCGTTGGAAGAACAAGCGCACAAATCCGCTGGTATGGTTGGATGATGATTTCACCAAGGCCAACGCATCGGTGTTTACTTTCCGTACCGGCGAACACAGTGTAGACAAAAGCGTGGGGGAGAGCGATAAGCCAGCAAGCGCGAACAAGCAACCTGCTGACAATGCACAGGTGGAGCTGTGGGGTGTTGATGTTTCGCGCTATCAAGGCAATATCAACTGGCGCAAGGTTGCAGCTGCCGGTGTGAAATTTGCGATGCTGAGAGCTGTATCTACAAACAGCGCTGGCATTTATCTTGACCCGACATTTGAACAGAATTATAAAGGCGCACGCGAGAATGGCATTCCCGTTGGCGTCTATTTTTATACCTATGCGCAGGACGAGGCCACACAGAACAAAGAACTGGAATTGCTGTTCAAAACGCTGGAGGGCAAGACCATTCAGTACCCTGTGGCGCTGGACGTTGAGGATAAGACTGTCGCGGCTATTGGCAAGAATAAGCTAACCGCATTGGTGAAGCGCGGGTTGGATATCATCGACCAGCGTGGGTACAAGCCGATGCTGTACACCTATACGAGCTATAAGGCAGCTTATCTGGATATGACCAAGCTGGCTGCTTATGACCTGTGGCTGGCGGACTACCGTAATGGCGTCAATCAAAAAGGAAAGTGCCAAATGTGGCAGTACAGCAGTAATGGGTCTGTTGCCGGTATAAATGGCGACTGTGATGTGAACTGGTGCTACAAGGCTTACACAAGCGGTACTACTGTGACCCATGCGCCCAAACCTGCACAGAAGGCAATCGTGTTTAAAGCTGGACGCTGGAATGTGCGCAAAGGACCAGGCACGGAGTACGCCAGTGTTGGTGTGATTCAGAGTCCGGATGCAAAGACTGGTAAGGTTGTGACGATTGGTTACAGTGATATTGTCAATGGCTGGTATAAGACCCCCTATGGCTATGTTGGTCCTGCTGCGGTCGCCAGTCATACTTGATAGGCGGTGATTGATATGGGAGATAATTTTAACGCGATGCGATTTTCTAAGAAGGTCATTGTGTTTACGATGGGTGCCACGATTGTATATGCCGTTGTGTACATGGTGTTGTGCTTTATCATTGGACAGCTACCGGATTACAGCTTTAATGCCGGGTTGTTTGCCGCACTGAGTGCTGAGAACCTGTGCAATGCCTGGATCAAAGTGCAGGAACATAAGTCGAAAGCTGGCGATGCTGAGGAGTTACAGCTTGGGGATGACACTGACGGTGTAATGTGCCCGAATGATATGGAGGAGTAATATGGAGCAGGGAATTTTCTATGTGGTCGTAGGTCTTGCGAGTATCTGCTTTTTTCTGCTGGGGAAGTATGTTTTTCCTCAAGCTGCTGGCGCTATCAATAATGCGCTTACTATGTTGGAGTCTTATCCTTTGCTTATGAAATGGGGTGAGGCTGCTTGCCACTACATAAAGCAGTATTTTGACAGCATGACTGGTGAGGAAAAGAATAAAAAGGCCGCTGATATTATCATGGAGCTTGCAAAGCAGGCTGGTATCGAAATTACCGAAGAGCAGGCACGTAGCATTGCCCAAGCGGCTTATGACGCGATGAAGAAAGGGGAGTCTGAGTCTGCCCATGAAGGGCAGGTGAAGAACGATGCCGAATCCTGAGTTCGCATTTACACTGGCCGACGCTGTTACGTGGGTGCTGAGCGTGTGCGGCGCGATTGCCGGTATTGGTGCCGCCATTGCTGTGCTAGTAAAGTTCAACACTTTTCTGAAGAAACCGAACCATGAGCAGGATGTGAAGATTGAGGAACTGACAAAGCGCGTGGACAAGTTAGATGTTAAAGTTGAAGAGATGGATAACGAACATAAAAAGCAGAAAGATCAGTACATGGATTTGTTCAAACGAGATAAGGCGCGGTTGGATGCCCAGGAGAATAGTATGAATATGCTACTGCGGGCCAACTTTGCTTTGCTGGGCCATGCGCTGAACGGCAATAATGTTGAACAAATGCAGAGCGCGTTCAATGATATCCAGGAGTATTTGTTCAACAGATGATAGAGGTTGCAGAGCCTACCAAAACTGCAAGGCTGTGAAGCAGTGGGCTGGATCGGTATCAGTCGATTGCAAAGCCAGACCGTGGGTTGTGCGGAAACCACGAGCCGGATAGGTGGCGGGGACGCTACTGAAAGAAAACGCAAAAATAATAGGGATGACCTTGATGAGAGGCTATCCCTATTTTTTAGCTGGCAACCAGAAAAAATAGACGAACCTACCATGGTGATGATAAGCTCGTCTATATCTTTTGATTTGTCATATCTAAGGCTCGTTTTCTAAAATGGTGTAAATGTGGTGTAATAAAAATTTTATTGTTTGCTTATTTGAGTTTCGTGAAATTCGCCTGATTTTATTACCGACGTATTTACGTACATTTTTTAGTTACGTAACAAACAGACTCCGCACAAATGTGAACAAATTGAAAAATGACAAAAGATTTACAAGATTTTGTTTGGCACAAATTGTTTTGTTCACGCAAGTCGTTATAAGTCTATATTTGTCGTTAATACGTCAATGTGCGAAGCGGCATATATATCGTGACAGTCACGTATTCTCTCGTATTCTCACATACTTTTAAAAAAAATGGTGTAAATTTTGGTGTAAACAAATCAGGCAGTGTTTTTCTGTGGAAGACAGTTTTTGTAGTTGTTGAACTCTGGGAGACGAGATATTTGGGTGTTTACAATCTCTTTGTTTGTATGGGTATAAATCTTTAGTGTTGTCTCGATACTTGCGTGCCCCATGAGATATTGTATAGTTTTTAAATCTACACCTTTTTGAACCAGATTCGTACAGTAGGTGTGGCGAAGTCTGTGTGGACGAATATTTGTGATTGTTGTTTGAGGGTAGATATTCTTAAAACGTTTATATGCAGATTTAAACCCTCGATCAAATCTTTGTGCCGCACATGGATTGCCCTGCGTTGTAAGAAAAATAAATCCAGAATATCCATCAACAATCGGTTCTCTAATAAAGAGAGGGCGCGTTCGGATGGCATCTTGCAGTGCTTTGTAGACATCGTCAGAAATTGGAACATCTCGAACACCTGAACTGGTTTTTGGTGCTCCAATACAGTAATCCTTTACAGACATATCTTTGTCTATCATTTGATGTGTTACATGGATGCACATATTATCAACATCAATGTCGTTGGCTGTAAGGCCACACAGTTCACTGATTCGTAATCCAGTACCTAATAGAATGATAAACACATTTAAATAGCGCCTTGCATATTTATCGTGCTTAAAAAAATCAAGCAAGAGTTCAATTTCCTCATTTGTATAGGCGGTTATTTCTTCTGTGTCGTTCACAATAAGGGAAGCCATTTTTACATTAAATGGATTTCTAAGGACGATGCAATCTTGAATCGCCATATTCATAGCAACCTTTGCCAAGGCGAGCTTATTTTGGATTGTAGAATATGCATAGCCTTTTTCATTCATAGCTACGATCCAGTCTTTTACATCCGACACCCTAATGCTGTCAATTTTCATATTACAGATGGGGTGTTTCTCAATAGATTTTGCGGTGTTTTTTAACGTTCTAAAAGACTTTGGTCTTAGATTCTTCTTTGTCTCCATGTATTTGCTAATAAGCTCATTGAGTGTGATTTTCCCTGCGTGGTAGTCTATATGACAGTCGAGCGCCTTTCTAATCTCTGTTTCTTTATCTCTCAACTCCTTTAAATCTGATGCATAGATGCATTGTCGTATGCCATATATATCACTATACCGATACATATAGCTGCCGTCTTTGCGCTGGGATTCTCCAGTTTTTAAAACTCTGCCTTTATTATCTTTTCTGCGTTGTACGGACATTGTGTGCCCTCCTTTAGAAGTTAAAAGAGAGCCTTGATATGACACTTTTATTATATCACACCAAGGCTCTTGTTGTCTTATATTTTTATGAACGGCCTCTTATCAGATTGAGAAACTTTGTTCAATATATTGGTCAAAACGCTTACGCTTGATGAGGCGTTTACTGCCAACCCAGAGAACGAAGGGACAGCTGCCGTCTTTTGTTATTTCATAGAGTCTATTGATGCCAATGCCAGAGTAGGCGGCTGCTTCTTCAAGGGTCAGGTTTTGCTTTTCCCAAATGGGGACTTCTTTCATAGGCGGTCACTCCTTAAAAGCATATCCCAGCTCGTAGTAGTTGCGGCAGACATTGATCCGTTTACTATCATGGTAGCGATAGCCTACAACCAGTGTGTCGCCGGTGGCGATGAATACTGGGCTGAAATCTTTTGGATCATCGCGTTCCTGCTTTTTTAGCATCTTTTTGACAGCCTGAACATGCTGGTCAATTTCTTTATCGGTCAGGTGTGTACCATGGCCAAAGTAGCAGAAGTCATTCGGAAACTTCTTCATTATCTGCCTCCATATACTTTTTGAAGAACTCGGCCAGCGTCATGCCATTGAGCTTTGCAAGGCCGGTACAGACGGCATCGACATTTTTTGGGGTGGAGGCACCGATCTCGCTGATGCAATACTCCAGAGGGTTGAGGTAGTCATAACCATATTCGTCTGCTACCTGCTGTCCATTCTCATCTTCGTAGATCTCTACATGATCAGCATTTGTATCAGCCCATGCCTTGACAGGTTTACCGTGGAAAGTAAAATTATGTACCTCATAGTCCGGGTCGTCTGCGATATTCGTGTCATCAGCATAGCGCCACCAGAGGCCGAAGAATTTATCGTTCCATGCTTCGTCCACGATATCATCGTTGAGAATGTTGAATTCCGATTCAGTGAATTCCCATACAGCAAACGGATCTGACCAATAGCTATCATTAGACGGAGTATAAATATAAGTACAGTGAGCATTTCTAAGGCCAAGCGCCTCGACAACGGTTGTGAATCCCCAGCTTGTCATAATTTCAATCATTTGTGTTTTGTCTCCTTATTCACAAGGTTGATTACATTCTGGTTGTCATCTATGTTCATGGTGGCAGCAGCAACAGCAGAACCAAAATAGTCACTTACAATATCAGAAAGCCATTCATCAAGATCATCAACGAAGACTTTGTCTGTCGGGAGGAGCTTACCCCTTGTATCCTGTTTACTGCGGAAAACGATGGGTTCCGGGATGGTAATGCCAAGCTGGTCAGCCATCGTCTGGATATATTTTTTACTGCATCTGCTTTTGGTCATGATTGGATAGCCGCTCAGATGGCTAAGTTGGACCAATGTATATGTTTTGCCGGAGCCTCTACCACCTTGGATAATTTTCATGTTGCGCTGACCCTCCAGACATCGCTTTTATCCCACTCGATCAACTGGTCGATGGTCTTGGGGGTGTAATCGTGTAGCATGCAGCCGACATTGATGATATTGCCGCGATTGTTGGCGATGCTGTAGATATTGTCACGGAGTTCACCCTTCCACTCATTGAGCCAGGTGTTTTCGCGTGTGTTATGTACATGACCGCAGAGCATCCAGCAATGCGTAGAGTAGCTATGATTGTAAAACATGATAGGGTAGTGGCACAAAATCAGGTGGTTACCGTTGTCATTGATCTCGGCATAGCCGCTGATAGAGGCGAAGTAGTGCATCATGTCCGATGTGATCTTATCGTGGTTGCCCTTGATAAGATGAATCTTGCCGTGGAGCTGTTCGAGAATCATAGGAGCATCGTCCGTATTCCAAAACATATCGCCGAGGACATAGACATCATCGCGGTCGGTAACGATATCGTTCCAACGCTTAATGAGGTCATTGTTCATCTGTTCAATAGTCTGATAAGGACGCTTATCAAACTGGATAATGTTCTGATGAGAGAAATGCAGGTCTGCGATGTAGTAGTTCACTTAGATTCCTCCTTAGTCATTGTTCCAGCTGTGCCAGAAGAAAACGCTGCCAATCAGACAAGTCCAGGCGTAGACCAAAGGAAGCAGCTGGGTAGTGAATGATGTAGTATTGAATAACTGATTCAATGTGTTACAAATAGAAATACCGAAAAGCGGAACGAAAATAAACTTGGCGAGAACAAAATTGACCCAGAAGCTAACGAAACACATGGCAGCATAGATGGCAATGCCAAGCAGGAAACCTTTGATTTTATCTTTCATGATTACATCTCCTGTGCAAGTGCGGCGATACGGGAACGGTAGATATTTTGCAGCTTGACCTCGCCGTAGAAATCGCTGCCGCGGAACACCTCGCTGAGGCGGCGCATACCGTTATTGGAGCCGGAGTATGCCGCCATATCGACCTGAGCCTCATAGTCACCGTCAATGATAGCGATACAGTCCTCTCCGATACGCTGGAGGGCCAGGCGCATCATCTCAATGTCGAGGTTCTGGGCCTCTGTGATATAGACAGCGCAGTTCATGCCGGTGGTATCAAAGCCACGGATATCGGAGAAGGGGAGGAGCTGGATCTTATTTTCGTTGAGCATACGCTCCAGCATCATCTTGTCGCCTAGCTTTGCGCCGAGCATATTGCCGATCTGGCTGTCGAGTAGTTTCTCGTCGCGGGTGCCGGGGTAGAAGCCAAGCTTGGCAGCACCGGTGGTAGCACACGGGTTGGTGAATACGATGATCTTATCGATTTTATGGGATTCCAACAGCTTGAACATATAGGCCATGGCGATATAGCTCTTGCCTGTCCCGGCGGGACCGTGGAGCATCGTGATCTTATTATTGGCGAGGCTGTCGAAGGCAAGCTTCTGGTAGACATCACCGTTTTTGGCCTTGACGGTATCAAACATCATGGTCTTGAAGCTCTTGTAATCGACTTTGACATGAGTTTCACCCGTCCAGCGGAACATATCGGTGACATTGCTGTCTTTGTCATAGAGGATGATGTACTGGTTGGGGAGCAGATCATAGATATTAGCTGTTGGATTCTCGTACAGGGCGGCGTGTTCTGCATCGTCGAGAACTGTAACTTCTTTATAACCGGTGTAGTCATCGTTGCGGAGGATGTCTGAGGTGGAACAGACGGGGAGGTTGAAATAGCCGGAGGCGATGAGTTTACAGCAAATGTCGTCTGTGCAGAATGTAAAGTCGTCCTTATATCTGTCATAGACTTGCTTTGCGATTGCGCAGATTTCAGAATCCACAGTGTTTGGGACGGCGGGCTTGGAGACAGTGACGGAGTTTGTATCAATCTTGATCTGCTGTAGTTGGTCGAAACATTCCCATTCAAGTGTATAGCTACCGTCTGTGCGGTGCTGGTCCAGCAGCTTTGCCATCTGACGAGCTTTGTAGCGGACGGAGTCGTCCTTATTGTGGCTGGTCTTGATGTTCTCAAGTTCATTCAGCGTACAGACGGAGATATAAAACGGTTCATCGAAAGCAGCCTCGCCCATATTGAGCAAGGCGCAGGTATCATAGAAGTACAGGATAGATCACCTCATTTTAATTTCATATTGCAGTTTATTTAACGGTGTGATATAGTTAAATCAAAATGATTGAAGGAGGAACACACCATGCCGAGAACCAAGGGAAGCAAGAACAAACCTAAAACCGTCGCTGTTGATTATGCAGCACAAATTGCAGAAGAACAGGCCGCTAAGG
>ERZ1034818.298-NODE-298-length-14844-cov-20.480301_pt1 | contig 14844 bp, 19 predicted proteins | sample MGYA00520595_ERZ1034818 | MGnify/ENA primary metagenome ERZ1034818 (study PRJEB33766, sample SAMN09781689) | gut metagenome | biome: gut microbiome | host: Homo sapiens | place: Madagascar | study: EMG produced TPA metagenomics assembly of the PRJNA485056 data...
CTTAATTGAATATTGTATACAATGTACAGCATACAATTAAACGATTGCTTAATTGTTTATTGTACATATAAAAAACAATGCACTTTATAGTTGATAAATGCACGATATAGTGTTATAATATAAACATCAAAGGAAAGGAGAATAAAAACTATGGCAGAATGGATAACATACGCACAAGTGCGTAAGAGATTTCAAGAGCATTTTTGTGACTCTTTATATGATCACTCGGAGCTTGTAACACCGGAAACCGTTGTCCAATATGAAAACATGAAAGACATAATGAAAGAGGAGAACGGAACAGCTCTATCACTATGTAATGTCACGTATCGTACCAATTTACATTATGCTTTTTTGTACACCATTAAAGATAAAGTGTATGATAACGGCAAATGGTATATTGCGTATATAACAAACGATCAGCGTATTGACGTTCCGATTAGCGCAACATTAATTAAGGAGAAATACAGATGTTTAGAAGAAAAATTAAAAGAGTAATAAAGAGAAGTATAGCGTTAAGGTCGTTAATAGTAACGATTTTATTAATGTTATCACAACTAGTGATTGTTTACGGGTTATTTTATGGAATAGCCGTGTTAGTCAATTATCTAGTTCCGTTACCGTAAAATTAACACAAATGTTTCACGTGAAACATAAATCAAAGTGAGGTAAAAATAATATGAAAAGAGAAAATGTAGACGCAATTTATAAAGTGATGTTTGTCAAGTCGGGGTGTAGTTACACAGCACGTGTTGTTATCCCGGCAAGTGCTGTATCTGATCTCGGTATAACTGAGGGAGATAAAATTCAGTGGACAAGAACGGTAGACGGTTTATTATTAAAGAAAGTCGGTGATCACGCTTGACAATCAAAGAACAGTATAAACACGAACGTAAAAATTATTTGCGCCGTGTTAATCGAGCAGTAAAACAGGGTTATATTGTGGATGTTATCGCACAAGTAAAAAAACCTACACAAGCGTCTATCAACAGATTAAAACAGCAGACAGGAGAAAAGATTAGGTCAAAGTCACAGATTGTGGACATTGAAACAGGCGAAATATTAAGACCCATTAAAAACAAAAAGAAACGTCTAAAACAACAGAGAAAAAATATTTACATATTAAAAGCAGATTTGCCCACTATCGACATAGTTGTTAACGATAACTCACCTATTCCTATAGACCTCGGATTGCGTAATGATATATTGCCACCAACAGAAAGTTATGAACAGATTATAGATAATTGGTATCAACAGGTTAGAGAGTCGTTCTATTGGTACATTGCCCAGTTTATTGAGTGGCAGACAAATAGGCTGATATATGGTAAATCAGAAGAAACACGCAAGCGTTTTGCCTACGTATTATCACAGCACCCTAATATATTTCCTGAGCCACCTTACGAAACAAGAGAAGCAATATTAAACAGTTTTAATGAAGTAGCACGTATGATGGATTTAGCACCTGACAGTGAAGCTTACCAAGATTTTCTGTCTATGTATGACTGTGTAGAAATTGAGGAATAGACGCATAAATTTGGTGGTGAGACGTTATGGGAAGAAAGAAAGAAATAACTTACTGGGCGTGTGACTTTGAAACAACCGTGTGGACAGATGAGATGGTGGAACAAGCCGGACATGAGCAAGATTGTACTGAGGTATGGGCGGGTGCGGACGTTGCACTATATGATGACACTGAATGTGTAACAATCACACACAGTATACGTGATTTTCTAACTAGATTCTTACGTATGCCGGGTAACAATGTTTTATTTTTCCACAACCTCTCTTTTGACGGGTCATTTATTGTAGACTTTTTGCTCCGTGATGGTTACACACATACACATGTGAAAGACCGTGAAATGAGAAGTCGACAGTTCAAAACGTCCATTTCAGCTATGGGGCAATGGTATTACATTAAAATAAAGTGGTCACACACATTACTAGAAATAAGAAATAGTTTAAAGCTTATGCCATCGTCGTTACGAGTAATCGGTCAATCATTTCACACGAAACACCAAAAGTTAGAAATGGATTACACAGGCGACAGACGCGCTTATTGCAATATAACACCGGAAGAAGAGGAATATATAAAAAACGATGTGTTGGTGTTAAAAGAAGCTCTAGAAATGATGTTCAATGAGGGGCACAACAAACTAACAATAGGTTCATGTTGTTTATCGGAGTTTAAGTCTCGGTTCACAAAAAAGGAATATGACACATTGTTCCCTGATTTGCGTGACGACCCCATGCATTTTGATTTTTGTGGATACAACAACATGTGGGAATATGTTCACAAATCATATTCCGGTGGATGGTGTTATGTCAATCCTAGATACGCACATAGAACTATTACGTTAGGTAAAGTGTATGATGTTAATTCACTGTACCCCTCTATGATGCATAGCATTTCCGGGAATTACTACCCGTACGGAGAGGGTCAGTATTGTTTAGGGGCACCACCTGAGGATATGAACAAGAATAATTGTTTTTATTATTTTGTTCGCTGTAAGTTTCGCTTTCAATTAAAGAACGGGGCGTTTCCGTGGTTGCACATTCGAGGTAACGCACACTATAAAGGTAATGAAAATCTGTATAGTTCAGATATACGTCATAAGGGTAAATATTATAGATATTATTACGATAATGACGGAAATATATGTGACACATTACACGAGTTTGTTCTTACTAAAACAGATTGGCTGTTGTTACAAGACACTTATGACTTGTACGATCTACAAATTATTGACTATGTGTGGTTTCACGCTCGACCGGGTATGTTTGATGATTATATTGACACCTACGGAGAAATAAAAAAGAATAGTAAAGGTTTCAAACGAACACTAGCTAAGTATTTTCTTAATAACCTTTATGGCAAGTTCGCTATGTCCGATGACAGCTCTTGGAAAGAGCCTTATATGTCTGAGGATGGAATAGTTCGTTTTATTTTACACGAGGAACATGAAAAAACTGTTGGGTATATACCTATTGGTTCAGCTATAACCTCATACGCTCGTAATTTTACGATCAGACATGCAATAGCTAACTACTACAGATTTTGCTATGGTGACACAGACTCGATACATTTACAAGGTTTAGAAATGGCTGAAATGGTTGTGGTTGACCCTGTTGAATTTTGCTGTTGGAAGAACGAGTGTGATTTTGATTTTGCGTACTACGAGCGCCAGAAAACATACGCAGAACACGTTATAGCAGAAGACGGCGAGGAGTGTGAACCTTATTTGAACTTAAAAGCTTCAGGCATGACGAAACAAGCGAAACAGGAGTTTATTGACCGCGGATTACCGGTGTCCGCGTTACGTGAAAATTTGCAACTTGAGGATGCTAACTTAAAGGGCGTAAGGATTAGGGGTGGTATATTGCTAAAAAACAAAACATTTAAAATACAAAAAAGTGTTGACAAAAAAGTGAATCCAGTGTATACTAACAATGTAATCAAAATGAATGATTAAAAAAGAAAGGAGATTTAGATTATGATTACAAGAACAATTATTTCAGCAAAAGTTAAAGCTGAGGTCGTTGAAAAAACAGATCAGGGAATCCGGTCAAGAGAAGTAGAAGTAAATGTTGAGAAGTGTACCTCAAAAGAAAAGGCAGAAATCGTATTGGGCAAAATGTTCAAAAATGCGATTGTGAATGTTTTGGAATGTGTGTTCTATGCGGATAAGCGTGTGATGAGCGACTCTGATTTTGCTGAACACTCAACAGTGAAAGAACATCTGATTCTTACAGAGAAAGAGGTTGCAGAAATTAATAGTTCAAGAAAGAGAGGTAAATAAGCATGTTGTATAATATCACAAAAATGGATATGGCGAACGTGGGTTCAGGACTTGGATTTATTGACGCAGTTGAACAGAAAGTGGAAGGTGTGCTTGAGGGCTTCGGAATCGTGGATTCTGAAAGATTGGACGAGAACACAGGAGAACTTGAAAAAGTTGCGATTTCCGTTGTAAAAGTTAACGGACAGCTTTTTAGTGGTGCGTCAAAAGTTGTTGAGGGTAGATTGAAAAACCTGAGTGCAATTGTTGGAGACAGTAAGGATGTTGATGAAAAGAAGATCAGCGTAAAATTTGAAAGCATTAAGTTGGCAAAGGGTAACGGTACAAACCTCATTGTCACTAGATATGACGAGTAATCAGAAAGGACGGGAAACCGTCCTTTCTTTATCAGGTGGTGAAATATGATTAACATAGAAAAATTAGATATGACTATTATAACCAACGATACATTAATGCACATTATCAATGACCCACACATACGATCTGTAACACTGTATACAGGTAGAAAAGCTTTACAATGTTACAATGTTGTGACAGTAGGTGGAGAAAGGTATAAGGTGTTTACACGTGGAAAAGTATTATGATTGTAATTACCTATTAACTTTAAAAGACCGTAATGGAAAAAACCCTGATATATACATCGCAGACGGAAACCGAACAGCAGGAAAAACAGTGTCGTTTAAACGTAGGTTAATAGACACGTTTTTAAAAGAAAAGACGGACGTTAACCAGTTTTACTTGATCTATCGCTATAAAACAGATATGCAATCTATGTCTGATTCATTTTTTACTGACATCCGACGTTTATTTTATAACGGGCACGTCATGAGTGAAAAGAAATTGTTTGATGGTGCTGTTGTCCAGTTGTTGTTGGATGACAAACCATGTGGGTGGTGTTTACCGTTGTCATTATCAGGAAAAATTAAAAGAATGTCATCTATATTTGTCCAAGTGGCTCACGGGTTTTTTGACGAATACCAAGACGAGTCTAACAATTATCTACCAAACGAAATAGATAAGTTAATGTCTATTCACACATCTATCGCACGTGGTGACGGAAAACAGAGTCGGCGTGTTCCGCTATATATGGCAAGTAACACAGTATCAATACTCAACCCATACTATCAAGCGCTAGGTATCAATAAAATGCTAAAACGTGATACAAAAATATTACGTGGTGACGGTTGGGTGTACGAGCGAACATATAACGAGAACGCGAGTAAAGCTTTTGAGAGTTCAGCTTTTAACCGCGCATTTTCCGGTTCAAAATACTTTTCGCATGCATCACAGAACGTCTATTTGAATGACAATGATGCTTTAATCGCTAGACCTAGCGGTGTATCTGAGTATATGCTTTCGATACGTTACAATGGAATGTGGTACAATGTAAGGAAATACAATAGCTGTGTCTACGTGTCAGAGGGTGCAGACGAAACATATCCACGCCGGGTGTGTTTCAATTATACAGACGTGGTAGATGATCGCGCAGTGATGGTGAACAGTAGCAACTACATTATCATAGCGTTACGAAACTATTTTCACCGTGGTTTAATACGTTTCCAAAATCTTGCCTGTAAAAACATGATGTTGGATATGCTATCTTTTTTATAGGTTGACAGAATTAACAAATCGTGTTATTATAATATTGCTCCCCTATTTGAGTAGAATCATTGACCACGCTCGAACACGTTAATGGGCAAGTAGCCAACCGAGGTGGGTGGAGTAACGCACCCTTTGATTTATCTTATAGGTCACGGGCAGAAAAAAGCGGTTTCAAACAGTTTATGGTTGACACCGCTTTTTTAATTTGCTATAATGTGTTTAACGATTAAGATATTACTTATTCGTTTAATCGTTCATTTTGATTCATGTTTCACGTGAAACATTTCGATTTATGTTTCACGTGAAACATCACAGAAAGGGAGTGAAACTATGGATACGATTAACGTAGTGATTAACGCTATTACAACGGTTGGCTTTCCGATTGTTTGTTGCGGTGCATTGATGTATTACCAAAAATACACGCGCGACAAGGATTCTGAACAGCTCAAACAGTTGTCGGTATCGCATGCAGAAGAAATGAAGACAATGGCAGACGCGCTCAACAATAACACCATTGTGTTACAGAAACTGTGTGATAAGCTAGACAGTGAGGTGAATGTGAATGGAAAAAAGTAAGAGACTGATTGCATTATTCCTCTCTGTTATGCTTATTTCAACCCCTGTCACAGCGAGTGCCAATATGAATGGAATTGATGTTTCCAACTGGCAACACGGTATTGACGTAACACAGATGCAAGATGTTGAGTTTGTGATCGCAAAAGCGACAGAGGGTGTAGGTTATGTTAACCCTGATTGTGACAGGGTATACCAAGACGCAAAGAACAGCGGAAAAAAGACGGGTGTATACCATTTCGCGAGAAAGGGTGATGCCATCACACAGGCTAAGTATTTCGTAGATCATATTTCCGGTTATATCGGGCATTCTGTGTTGGTGTTGGATTATGAGACATCCGCAGTCGATCAGGGTGTCGGTTGGGCGAAAGACTGGCTAGATGCTGTCTATAACATGACAGGTGTGAAACCTGTGATCTATATGTCAAATAGTGTGGTACATAGATATGATTGGACAGAAGTGGCAGAGAATTATCCACTATGGAACGCGGGTTATCCTTCGGGTTACAACACAATTTATGGATTCATTGAGAGCCCACCAATGCGCTATGATCTCGGTGTGTTCTCTGATAACACATCATTATACCAATACACGTCTTCCGGGCGGTTGAACGGATGGACAGGTAACTTGGACTTAGATCTATTTTATGGTGATGGTGTGGACTGGGACACCTTAGCGGGATACACCAAGTCGGAAGACTACAAACCGGCTGAACCAAATCACCGCACGGAAGATCGAGTAACCTATTACACTGTACAGTCAGGAGACACGCTATCTGGTATTGCAAAACGATACAACACAAGTTACAAGTATCTTGCTGAACTGAACGGCATCACAAATCCGAACCTGATTTACGTTGGACAGACGCTCACCGTTTCCGGCGCGTATACGTCAAACACAAACACGGAAAATACTACAACGTACACAGTAAAAAGTGGTGATTGTTTATCTTTAATCGGGAAAAGATTAGGCGTGTCGTGGGTTGATATCGCAAATAGGAACGGTATTCATTCACCGTACATTATTTACCCCGGTCAGGTGTTGACGCTTGCGAAAAGTTCAAACTCAACAAGCGGTTCACAGTATTACACAGTGAGATCAGGAGATACGCTGTCACGTATTGCGTCACAGCACGGAACGAGTTATCAGACACTTGCTAAACTGAATGGAATCAAGAACCCGAATCGAATTTACCCAGGTCAAAGTATAAGGTTGTGGTAAATATGCCATCTATCAACACAGCATACACATGGATGATTAACGCGTGCAACGCACCCAACATTGGTTATTCTCAGAAATACCGGCGTGGACAGAATGTGAACGGGATTACGTATTATGATTGTTCCTCTTTGATCTCTCAGGCATTAACGCAAGCCGGCTATTTTCAAGAAAATCCTTGGTTCACAACATCCACCATGGGGCAGTATTTGCTAGACCTTGGTGCACAACACTATAAAACAGATGCTGTTCAGTGGCAAGCGGGTGACATTCTAGTTGTTCGCAACGCAACACGTCAACACACAGAAATGTGTTATGAACCCGCTGGCAGTGGTGGCATTACAATGGGTGCGCACACAGCGAATGTTCCACTTGCACAACAGGTTTCCATAAATAACTTTGTGACCGGGGTTGATTACTACACAGACCTCTATAGGTTAGGAAAAGCCACAAAGCTTAAATGGATTGCAAAAAATAACTATCTCACAGAGGAAGAAATGCAGAACAATGCTTATGTATTTTATTCTATCATGTGGGGTTATGGTTTTACTTTAAACGCTGTTGCGGGTATGCTTGGCAACTTTGAGCGAGAATCCAATATCAACCCCGGATTGTGGCAAAACTTAGATCAGGGAAATTATAGTCTAGGTTTCGGACTCGCTCAGTGGACTCCGGCAACGAACTATACAAACTGGGCGAAAAGTCACAGTTTCGAGATTGATGATGGTGACGGGCAGTGCTTGTGGTTAGACAGTGAGACAGAGCCGTCCGGTCAGTGGATTCCAACCTCTCACTATAAAATGTCTTGGTTGGAATTTAAAAAAGCCACAGATGAACCTGAGTATCTTGCAAGTGCGTTCCTAAAAAATTTCGAACGTGCCGGAGTCGAGGTTGAGGAAGACAGGCGAAAGGACGCTAGAAAGTGGTATGAATACCTAAAAAATTTTAACCCAAACAACCCACACCCGAAAAAGAAAAAGAAATCAAAATTGTGGCTATACAGTATACCAATATGGAAAGGAGTTAACAGAATATGACAAGAGAAGAAGCTTTAGCGGTGATTGTTGACGCGCTTGACAATGTAGAACAGTATGATGAACCACTCACAGTGTTAAGAACACCAACAGAGGATGAAACCACATGGAAAGCAAAATATGACGATCTTGCAGAAAAGTACAAGACACGGTTCAAAGAGGAAATCATGACCCAGAATAGTGGTGCATTGGAAAAACCGATTGAGAAGCCAATCACACCCGAACCGGTGACTAGACTGGAAGACCTTGATTTTTCAGCAGAAACAGAATGATAATTGGTTGATGTTTCACGTGGAACATCACAGAGAAAGGAGAGAACAAACATGGCAACTAAAGCAAGTAACACAGCAATTTTAAACGCAATGAGGTCAGAGTATGAACTTGAAAACAGACTACCTGAAGCAACTCTAGCCAACTTGTCCGAGATTTTCACAGCAATGATGTCTTACTCACAGGGTAAAAATCAGATTATCCCGTCTCTACTTGAGAGAATTGGCTTACAGACTGTGGACTCTACAGCGTGGAGAAATCCACTCGCAATGTACAAAAAAGACCCTATGCGCTATGGAATGACACATGAGGAAACATTCGTAAATATGTGTAAGGGTAAACTGTATGACCCACGTGAGTCATATGAAGCGGCATTTCAGCAGTATCAGTCGTATATCATGAGTGTGTTCCACAAGGTCAATCTGAATATGCAGTACCCAGTTACAGTGACATTTGACAACTTGCGCTCAGCATTTTTGACAGAATACGGAATCCGCGATATGATGGGGATGAAAATGCAGTCAGCCGTTTCCGGTGCGAACTGGGATGAATACAATGCCATGAAAGGAATGGTTGACACTGGTTATGAGAAACAGGTGTTACCGGCTGTGACAGTTCCGGCTGTTGTGGATGAAGCGAGCGCTAAAAGGATGTTAACTGAGGTTAAAACAGCTGTGGACGAATTTAAGTTCCCGAACCCGGCAAATAACATCGCGGGCGCAACTTCTACGGCAGAACCTTATAGTCTTATTTTCATCACTACACCGAAAGTCAACGCTCAGATTGGTGTTGATGCACTGGCTTATGCATTTCATCTTGACAAGGCGCAGACAGATGTTAGAACCGTAATTGTTGATAAGTTCGCGAATTCAGCTATTCAGGGCGTGTTGATGGATATTAGATTTTTCAATGTAAGAGATCAGTTCCGTGAAATGAGCGACCAGAGACTCGCGAACGTACTGGCATGGAATTATTTCTACACTATGGTGGAGATGATCAGCGCATCGCCATTCTACCCGATCAGAGTGTTCACCACAGATCAGGTAGCCACACAGTCATTAACTATTTCCGCGAAAGGTGGAACATACACACCGGGTACAGTGGTCAATATTCCGGCAACCGTGACAGGTGGCACAGGAACATATCACCAGAAACTTTTGAGTTATAGCGTTTCAGGTGCAACATCTAAAGATACATATATCTTGCCGGGCACAGATCAGTTATACGTTGGTTCGGATGAAACATCAACAAAGCTTGTGGTTGAGATTGTTTACAGACCCGATGAGTCAGTGAAAACAACCGTAAATTTCACGAAGGCGGTTTAACGTTGTGTTAACAGACAAACATGGTACAACAAAAAGATCAGAAGCAGGAAAAATCTTTGTTGGGGGTGAAGCGACATGATACCAATGCCAACACAGGCGAACGTTGTGCCACGTGCACCACAAACACAATTAAGACTGTATAAGGGTGTCCCATGGGATAATTCGTATAATCACGTAAGATTGTACAACTCAACACAGGACTTGTTAAATCATCTTGAAAACTGGAGAGTTAACCCCTCCAATGAGTTAGATGAAATGTCACCAATTCGGGTTGGGTCACTTGACGTGAAAGTTCCATTCACTGAAATGTCTGCACTTGACCTAAACTACTTAGCATTCAATAACTATGGGTTACACGACGAATGGGTATTCTGCTTCATTACATCAATAGAGTGGAGATCAGAGCGTACAACTAGAATCATATTTGAACTGGACGTTTTTCAATGTAACTGGTATAAGTTGAAAGTGAAACCGTGCTTTGTCGAATGGCAACACATCCCAAAAAGTCAGGACAGAATCGGGGCAAATCAGATACCAGTAAATCTTGAAACTGGCGAGTCAGTAGTGGCAAATTCCTATCTATACCCGTTGTACAATATGGACATATGCGTCTATGTTTCAGAGGGAACAACAGGTGAACCTTTTGACGGTTCAGTCGTTAATGGGATATATCGAACAGGGTCACTAGGACATTACAGTGTGAAAGATGTGGACACCGTAAACAAACTAATCAACCAATACACGGAAGAGGGTATTGTGGACGATATCCTAGCAATATTCATGGCGCCACAAATTTGTATTAACGCGATCAAGGGTGATGATTCAAACCGTACTGAGTTTAAATTGCCGTTAAACAAAGGTGATATTTTCGGTGGCTACACCCCACGCAACAATAAACTGTATAGTTACCCGTTTTGCTACGCTATGGTTGACAATAATGAGGGTCAAGCGAATGTCTACCGGTTTGAATTGTCAAACAATGCCGACCATAGTATTGACTTTGAGATAGTGGGTGCAATGTGTACCTTACCACAGGTGTTAGTGTCACCATCTAATTATAAGGGCGTGAATCGTTTGTACTCTGAATCGTTGGTTATATCAGGCTTTCCACAATGTGCTTTCCAGTCTGACACGTTCAAGGCATGGATTGCACAGAATAAGGGGGCACTTGCTGTTCAGGCTACGTCCATTGTAGCTGACTCATTGCAAGCACCTACGGGTGCAATAACCGCGATAGCCACGGGTGGAGCTGTTGGCGGTTCTCAAATTGCCTCAGGTTCTGCTAGTGCAATACAAGGCACAATGTCCTTGTTAGCGCAGTTGAGAGACAAATCTGTTGTTCCGGCGTCTGTTCATGGAAAAGCACTATCTGAAAATGTAAACGTTGCGTGTTCATTAACTGGGTTCAGTTTCTACGTTATGTCGTGTCAGGAAGAATTCGCGAGGGTGATTGATTCGTTCTTTGATGTCTACGGCTACCCAATCAATAAGGTTGCAACGCCGAACATACACACTAGATCAACGTGGAACTATGTGAAAACGGCGGGATGTGGGTTCACTGGTGCGGTTGATTTGGCACAGCTACAGCAGATCAGATCTATTTTCAACCGTGGTGTTACACTGTGGCATACAGATGATATCGGAAACTATTCACTACCAAACAATTAGAAAAGGGGTGATATTGTGGGAACAGTGAAAAATCCTTACAGGGTATATGAAAAGAATATAAATCAATCATGCAACAAGCAAGATATCATTGAATTCTACTTTTTTAACAATATCATGAACTTGTTTGTTAATCGTTTCAAGTACACAGGTTTACCTGATACGATTGAGCCATTCTTTATTGAACGCACCATGTTTTTTCATGGTTTGGGGTCATTCATACATGACGATGTTGTAGACGCTTTCGCGTTCATGAAAGTAAACCTATCAGGAATGTATGATATATACAACGTGCCAGAGGATAGATGGGCGTATGCTAACAATGGTTACATGAAAGAATACGGAAAAGATAACTCTGTAATCATGTGGGATTCAGCGACCGCATTTCCATATTATTATACTGCATCCATGTATGCTGAAACTATGGCGAATGTATGGCGTACGCGTGACATTAACATGTTCAGTCAGCGTACACCAGTTGCGGTTGTGTCATCCGATGATGAAAAACTGAGTTATCAGGTAGTTGGTGAAGAATACTCCAACTATGTTCCTGTCATTAAGATTAGTGATACAATCAACATAAAGAATTTACAAGCCATCACATTAGGCGCGCCTTATGTTGTTGACAAGTTGGAAGATGAACTCACCGTGTTGTGGGGTCGTGTACTAACTGATCTTGGTTATGAATCGAACCCTTCAGAAAAAAGAGAAAGACTGATATCCGATGAAGTCGCCGGGAACAACGGTCACACAGAAGGTAATCGAAATCTAGCACTTGCGCTGAGAGAACGCGCAATTGACGCTTGCAACAAATTATTCGGATGGAACGCAAAAGTAGAATTTAGATCGAATCTACCAACGCCGGTAAATGCCCCGGGTCAGTTTTTGCCAAATATTAACAGAAAGGGTGATAATATTGAGTAAGTATACCACAACTATATATAATATACTCCAAAATATTGTACCAAACTCTGAAAGTCTGACCCCGGATGAACTAGTTGAACAAGGTGTGAACGCCTTTTTCGACTTCTCATTTCCGTGGTATAACAACACAGGCGACGGAAAATCCGAGTTTATGTCCGCATACTTGACAAGGTATTTGAACAATGAAATAGGACAAGAAACGTTGGGGATGCATAAGCAATTTTTTAAGGGTCTAATGTGTGAAAACATGGAAGAAATGAAACAAAAATATACATTGCTTCGCAATATGCCTAACGTTGCGGGAGAAAGGGTGATGAAGCACAATGAAAACATAAACGACACAGAGACAAGTAACACAGATGTGAAGCAAGATGCAGTATCTACAGATACTTCAAATCAGAAACAAAACTCGCAGTCTATCCATTCAGACAACCCACAAGTCACAATTAGTACAAATGACTATGCTTCTGAAATGGATAGAGGTGAAGCGACCACAAACAACACCACAAATACAACAACAAATTCTTCCGGACAAAGTGATAGCAACCGTGTAGGCAACACAAAACGCACACTATCTGAGAATGTAACAGACACACGTAATAGTGATAAGTATTTTAGTGCAATTTCTGAGGGTGTGTATTTAATCAACACAACACTATTGAAACGGTGTAGAAAACTATTTATGCAAGTGTGGTGAAAAAGTGAGGTGATAAAAATGGAAATAACACCATTAATCAGGTTAAGTTGTTGTAATCTACCATCAATTTATAACGACAAACAGTCATACTATGAGGTTTTGTGTTATCTTGAAAAAAAGATAAATGAATGCATTTCAGCTATTAATGACTATACGAATGCATACGAAGATTACACGGACACGCAAATCGCTAAATTAAAAGCAACACTTGAAAGTGAGATACATTCCCTTGAAGAGTATGTGGACACACAAGTTGCTGAATTTAAAGGGTATGTTGACGGAAAAATTACTATTGTTGAATCTGATTACAACGAAAAAATAACAAAACTCGAAGTATCAATAAACAATAAAATAAATGATATTTCGAAATCATTGACAGAGTTGACAAAAACCGTGTACCGTCTAAACGCTGAAACGTATTCATACATCAATCAGCAGATTGATAGATTGATTGATTATGTTGACAAGTACGTCTGCGAGAATATACAGTGTTATAATCCTGTCACAGGGCAATACAACAATATATGTAAAATTCTTGGTGATATTTATGACACAGCAAGATACTGTGGGATAACTTGCAATGAATTTGACGGTTTGATGCTGAGCTGTAATGGTTTTGAAGCACTAAGCATGACGTCTCACGATTTTGATTTATACGCAGGGTTCAAATTAATCCCGTCAAGCCAGTTATATATGTTCTCACCACTCACAGGTGAATATGTATTCTTTCAAGATGTGATTTATCAGTTGGCTGAATTACACAGCAACGCACCAATTACAGTTAACGAGTTTGATAACCTAACATCACTAACGTGTAATACCTTTACAGGTTACAATATGACGGCGTACACGTTTGATAACACAGCAAAAGATATATTAATGTAAGGAGAGATTATTATGAGTAGTACAAACAAAACACCAAACTATAACTTGTCACGGTATATCGGAACGGACAAACCTACGTACCTTGGTGATTACAACGGGGATATGTTAAAAATCGACACCCAGTTGAAAGCGAACGCAGATTCTGCGAGCAATGCAGCGAGTGCGGCGGGTTCAGCACAAGCTGTTGCAGAACAGGCATCGAAAAGTGTGCAGAATTTAAATGATTCTGTGACCGCTAACAGTGCAGATATTGCCAGTTTAAAAACAAAAAACGCACAGCAGGACGTATCTATTCAGAACGCGACAAATGTGGCAAGCTCAGCTAACAGTAAGGCAAATCAGAATGAGCAGAATATTAGAGACATTAACACACGTAACCTGTGGATTCAGGGCACTAACATTCACAACACTGGACTCCCTAACTATTCATCGGGGTCATGGAACTGCTCATATAACAAGTTTTCAGGACTGCTAAACATTGTTGGGCAGATTGAATTCTCTCAAGGTTCAACTGTTTCCAGTTCAACAAGAATCGCCACAATTCCTGATAATATTATGAAAATGATTAGGTCAACAGGAGATAGAACAATTTGGTCTTCTTTATTTGTGACAAGAGCGGACTACACACTGGAAGTTAATAATATTATCATGGACCAGACTGGAAAGATGTACACAAAAGGAACATTAAACAATGTAACGTATATGAATATTCAGGTTATGATTAATACTTCAACTTGGAGTTTATAATCATACCTATGTGATAATGCTTAAATAAAGCAAGGTTATAAGGGTGTCACATTATGTGTCACCCTTTTTGCGCTCGTATGCTGTACATTGTATACAATATTCAATTAAA
>ERZ1034818.306-NODE-306-length-14570-cov-33.621151_pt1 | contig 14570 bp, 12 predicted proteins | sample MGYA00520595_ERZ1034818 | MGnify/ENA primary metagenome ERZ1034818 (study PRJEB33766, sample SAMN09781689) | gut metagenome | biome: gut microbiome | host: Homo sapiens | place: Madagascar | study: EMG produced TPA metagenomics assembly of the PRJNA485056 data...
ACAGCACCGATGGTACCTACGTGACAATGGATGTTCAACTCATTCCAATGAGAGTACGTCCACTTCTCCTGCTTAGGCGCCGTCATGCCAATCCAGAGCAAATCTGGGTTGGCTGCATTGATGGCATCAATGATAGCCTTGTTGTCCTCATCCGAGAACTCAGGCTTATACGGAGGCGAATAAGTCACCACCTTCAGGTGAGGATAATCCACGGCAGCACGCTTCACAATCAGGTCGAGTACCTTCTGCGAACTACCCATAAACATCACCGTACCACCCTTTTTCTCCAATTTGTTCATTTCGAAGGAAAACAGGTCCCAGCCGGCTATTCTTTCCTTAGGCTGACTCTTCGCCTTGATCCATTTGCACGCCTTTACGATGCTCACACCATCCGGAATCAACACATCGCCATTTGTCAGGGCATCAGCAAAGAGCTGATCCTTCTTTGCCGTGTTAAAAGAATGAGCATTTACTGTGTTTATGAGCAATTTGCCCTCTGGTAATGAGGCTAGTTCCGCCTTACTACCCAAAATCGTTAATGTTTTTAATCGAAACATAACTTTATTTGAATTTATTTTGTTATCTTCGCAGCCATAAACAGCGGGTTCCATCAGAATCCCATCATTTCATGAACAAGAAACAACGGTTATGACATACGATATTAATACTATATATACGAAGTATAAGCAGCTTACGAAAAAGCAACGTCAGCAACTCCTTGCGGCTCTTCAGTCGCAAGGCATCAACATTGTGAAAATCGAAGCCTACGAATATGCTGATGCCCCAGGCATCAAACATCTGTTTTTCTATTTTGCAGAGGATAGCAGGAAAGCTATTCACTACTTCATGCTAGATAGTAAGGTATGGGAGGAAATTCAGAGATTGCTCAACCTATTCCACGCCATACCAGGCTTGCGTCCAAGTATCTGTAGAGCAAGCATAAGCATTAATTAAAATTTCCAACATTTTAATTTTAGATTCTTTTGATTAATGGTCGAGCCCATTTATTCCAACAAACTATCATCGGAACAATGACAAGAATACTGCAAACTGATATAAAAAGACATAACAACAAATCACATCTTACCTCTTGCACAGGCCATCCAATAATTTTACTTACGATAAAAATAACAGCCCTATATACTGGCTCTTGAAAAGCAAATATCACAAGGGAATTCACCCCTAAATATTCTAATATCTTATTCTGACTTATTGTACTAGCAATCCCCCAATACAATGTAACTCCTAACATTGATATTGGAATATATAGCCAAACATTCCCAACTTTCAGAGACGCCAAATCAGCCCCTGTCCAAGGTAATACTGCTAATTGTATTGCTAGTATTAAAGTAAATATTAGATATTTTAGTGGCGATTTGCCCCCCCAGAACTGAACTTTATTTGATAATACTATTGGTTTACACATGTCTCCAATTCCATAAAAGACTATTCCTATAAATGCGGCACATAGCCCCCATGGCAACCATGGTGCATTATCTTTTAAAACTAAACCTATGATATAAAAACTGATTAATGCTCCTATTAAATATATACGTTTTGAGCATTTTGATACGAACCAATATAACATTTCCATGGAAAACAAACATGGTATAAACCACAAAGCACCATTAAACATCATATAGCGCATATCATAGGTACCATATACTAGACCGATTAGCTGACTTCCTACAGAAACATCTGCGCCTCTGCTATGTCGTTCTATCAATATCCAGTAAACTAACGTCGCAAGATAAAATATAGCATAAGGCAATACGATATTTTTCAAACGACTTTTCAAGAAATCGGTAAACTTTTCAAACTTCTCTTTCCGAAAAAGCAATCCCGATATAAAGAAGAAAATCGGAATATGGAATCCCCAAATATATGTTCTTACTTCTGGCAGGTGAGTTACATGTCCAAATACGACCAAAAATATTGCTATTCCTCGTAAAATATCTATTGTATGATTACGTTCTTTATTCATTTTTCTTTAAAATTAGGTTATGCTTTTACTATCTTCTCATACCACCCTACCATGGTCTTAGCCTTTTCTTCCCAAGATAATTCTATCTGCCTCTGCTTGCAATTCTCAGACATTTGTTTAAACAGATTTCTGTTTCCTTCAAATTCATTCAAGATAGTTGCGAAGGATTGAGAGGACTTAGAAGGATTGGACAAAAGAATCTTTTTGCCTACTTTTTCATTTACAGCATCACCCTGCCCACAAGTATCAAAGCAAACAACAGGAAGATTATTACCTATCGCCTCTAAAACAACATGCGGTGTTCCTTCGGCAACGCTTGTAAAGAAGAACACATCTGAATTCTGCATAATACTTTGCACTTCATCATGACTTACAGCACCATGCCAAATACATTTGTCTTTAATACCTAGGGTGTTTGCCAACTGTTTATATGGTTCAGAATCGCCACCTCCAACAATATGAAGTCGAATATTTTCATTCCCCGTAATAGCAATGCTTTGCAATGCTATACCTAACTGTTTTCTGAAGTCCAGTTTGCCTACCCAAAGTACATCAAACGTTTCTTTCTGTGACTTATCAATCAAAGGATGTTCCTGTACATAGCAACCTGTCTCATTCAACAAAGGAGAATCGATAGCCATATATGTATAAAAAGACTCTTTAGAGTTCGAAGATGCCGAAAAGATAACAGATGCCTGGCTGGCCGCTTGACGAACACGTGTCGAGTGTTTCAATTGCCACACAGTCAGAAAGTTTTTTAACCGCATGAACAGCTTAGTCTTCATACTCGCACCACCCAAGTAAGCTACAGGAAACTTATCCTTTGCATCTACAGGCCCCCATACAAATGGAATATTAGTTTCCTTCGATAGTTTCCAAAGATACCCAGGCTCACGGAATCCGATCATATTGAGCTGATGCAGCACATCAATCTTCTCCTCCTTACAGATATCCTTAGCCAAGAGATACGTCTTCCACTGCCACTCCCTATAATACTTATAGAAACGCCAGTCACCCTGATTCCAGCACATTTTACGAATTTCATCAGAAACCGGATTATAATAGAAGTGCATATTTTTCCCTTGTTCCAATTTAGGAACTACATCTTCTATCTTATCTTCAAATTCACCTTCTGTAATAATGTGAACTTCACAATATTTGGCAAGATTACTTACCCAATTCCAAGCCATACCAGGCTCACTCCCCATATTAGGGGAGCAAGCGTATGCATTCAATAAAATTTTCAACATACGAATAAATATTCAATTTATAGCAGTGTTAACCTCGTTTTTAAGAGAGATTACCTGAAGAAAAAAGATAATCTATCTAGTCTCACCCAAAACTTATTAACCTATTATTTTATTTGCTTCAAAAAAGACAAATGCCGCAGTTTGTCTTCTTCATCAGTAAACCGGTCTGCTATTTTTTTTGCAGGTACACCACCCCATATTTCGCAAGGAGGGATATCCTTGGTTACCAAGGAACCTGCAGCAACAATACTGCCCGCACCTATCTTTACTGGTCCAACTATTGTTACCCGATGCCCAATCCAGACATCATCTTCTACAATTGTAGTACCATTATCTCCTCGCTTACCATTCCAAATCAATTGACCAGGAACATCGAATGTATGATCATGCTTCCCAACAAAACAAACACGCCCAGCCATAAGGACATTATTTCTGATAACAGTTGGAGTTGATATATTACAATAGTCTCCAAACTGCACGTTATTTCCTAAAATAATAGAAAAGTGTCCAAATGAGGTTCCTTTCATTACACGTACAAATCCATGATAATGAACCCAAGGCCATTTTACGTGAAAATACCACCAAGTTCGTAGTTTATTCAGGAAATACCGAATGGCGAATCTCAATTTAGTATCTCCATTCGCCATATTATTATAATTGATAACTTGCATATAATTAATGGAATATTCTTCTTATCTTCTTTCTAAGCCCTATCATTCTGATTCTAAAAAAATCTTTATTACATAGTTTCTGATGATATAAATCTAACTTTATATCATCATTATACATTATCGGCTCATGTAAAGCACCTATTTTAAGATGTGCATAAGGATTAACATCCCCGTGTTCATAATGCGCACCGCCATCCATTCCAATGTTCAAAGCTAAATTATCTCCTGGAATAATACAGAGTCCGTGTTCTGCAAATATAGCGAAAGCCCAACGAGTTGCCCAAGAAGTACTTTTATGAATATTTTTATAGGTTTGATTCCAATAGTAATACATCATACATCCTTTAAACATTCCAAATGGACGAATCAATTTAAATAAAGATTGCTGCGGCCATTTTTTCATCTCCATATCCATATGTTTCCAAGCACGAGCCCAGCTTGCCCATCCCCAACATTTAAAATCTATCGTATAGAAATAAGTATTGGCATTTTGTTCTTTGGGATAATGGTTTTCTGCCGAGATTTCCATAATACGCTCATCATTTTTATAGCGTGGGAGAAGGATTTCACACAGCCTGAAGAAGCCTTGACCAACAACAACATCATCCTCTATAATCACACCATATTCTTCTTGTTCAAAAAACCAAGTTATTGCACCATAAACCGCATTGGCACAACCCAGATTTTCCTCCCTAAAAAGTGTTTTGACTTCACAAGGCCAATCTATCGCATCAAGCATTACTTTTCGAGTTGCTTCAACTGCTTCTTTTTCACCTTGCTTATGCATTCTAGGTCCATCACATTCTAAGTATAAACGTTCTGGCTTATATTCTTTTATAGCCAACATAGCTTGTTCCACATGGTCAGCTCTGTTAAAAGCTAAAACTAATATTGGTACTTTCATAACTTTTACAATAACAATTCTTATATGTTAAGTTCTACTTGTCGCTCAAAAGACTTGAACAAATAAACAAATATCTTATCTAATAACAGCAACAACGCAAAACAAGTAAAATAATTAGCATACACCATATATGGCTTTTGCATATCTTCAAACCCCAAATAATCTTGCTGATAAGACAAAGTATTATGAGCACAACGATTTCTCAATTTATAAACATACTCAGAATAAATTGGAACAAGATTATCTCTTAACAATTCATTCCCTTTAGCAAAACTATCAGCATTCCAAGTGGTGAGAAAGGCAAAGAATCGCTCATATTCATTAGGAAAAGCATTTTTTAATGCAGAATGTTCAAAAATCAAATTCATCTCCTCTCTAATTTCTTGAAGAATTTGATTTTTTACATCAACAGTCAAGATGTCTGTATTAATGAATGTGGATATTTCTTTTCGAAGTTTAACATAAACTTTTTTCTTGTCACACAGTTGCGAAAACTCTCCAAAGCTACATTCACCTTTCAGTAGATTATATCGAAACTCTAGATCATACGATGCAATCTCCCAAATTATAAATCTGAGTTTTTGTTCGCCATATCCCGTCATTTTCAAGAAAATCGATTGAAGAGTATATTCTAACATAGGAAAAGTTTCCAATCCGCCATCCTGCATACAGTCAACGGCAGCAATACCTTCCTGTAGCACTTCCATAATAGAAGTTTTAATAAAGCCAATTCTTGCACTCATATTTAAAACATCTCATTATAACATCTAATAGAATTTTCAAATCTTTCACGCAAAAATTTTAGCTGACTTGGGGCTTTTTTATGATCATCACCGACTCTATCAATTTTCTGATATAATCGATTTCTCACATTTTGCCATTTTTCAAAATCATATCGTTTGCCCTTAACCATAATATGATAAATTAAGCCAGAAAACAAGTAATCCATTTCGATAATAGAATTACATTTTCTGTCTTTAAGGCCACTTAGCACATTAATTGCACTCTGTAAATATGCCAATTTTTCATCATAATGGTCTAAATCTATGGAAAACAAAGAGTCACTAAAATCTTTCTCTGAGAAACTATAGACAAAATCTTCGTACAATCCTTCTCTACTTCGTATCACACTATACCCCTTTGCCATATTATATATCCTTTGTCCTCCTTTCTCGTAATTAGCCAACAAAGCTAAATACCGGACAAAATCCATAGGCAAGTCTTTCACAGTAATCGTTCTACAAAAAGTAGGTTCCAGCTTAGTTCTATTATTTCCTCCTTGATAATATAAAGCAGCTCTACTTTCCTGAGGTGTTAGCTTCGTACCCTCTCTGTTAATACTATGAAATACATTCGTGAAGTATATGTTCTTTTCTTCAGGACCTGCATTAGTATCCGGAACTATATAGACAAATGGAATATAATGAGTTTTCAAGAAAGTTTCATCAAGTACCAAAACTGTGTCATCTTTATGTTTTATTATCAATTCTTTGTACTTATCCGCATAATCAGAATTTATCTTTTCAAGAACTTCCATTTTTGATTTGCCCATATCCTGAATATTTGCAAAAGTCCATTCAGAGAGCATATCATCCATTCCATCTTCATCTGCCCCTTCTACCTCATCTACATATTTCAATCTTTCATCAGGCTTTTTGACTTTTGGGAATTTACCTAAGCAAGCTAGCAAAACTGATGTCAATCTCTGTTGGCCATCCAAAAGCATGCTTACCCTCTTGTGAGTGGTTGAATCTTCACAGGCTCCAATAGTAACAGCCGGTAAATACTGATATTTCTCTATGGATTTAAGCAAACGTGCAGTTTGCTTCTCTGTCCATACAAAATAACGTTGATATGGAGGCAAAACTATTTTCTTAGTCAAGACTAACTTTATCCATCGATCAAGAGAATACTCTCCATAATATACTTTGTTATTCTTATTCGCCATATCTATAATTTAGTCTATTTCAAAAGAGGTCTCCAAATTCATCAGTCTCTTCTAAAAATATCTCGTGTATAAACCTTATCCTTTACATCATCCAGGCAAGCATCGTAGCGATTGGCGATGATGGCATGGCTCTGAGCCTTGAAAGCTTCGAGGTTGTTCTCAACTCTACTACCAAAGAAGGTACTACCCTCCTCCAATGTTGGCTCATAGATGACTACCTCTGCACCCTTTGCCTTGATGCGCTTCATGATTCCCTGAATGGCAGACTGGCGGAAGTTATCACTGTTTGACTTCATGGTCAAGCGATAAACACCAATCACGCAGTTGTGCTCCTTGCTGGCGTCATAGCTATTATCATCAGCATAGCTATAGTAACCAGCTTTCTGGAGAACAGCATCAGCAATATAGTCCTTACGGGTACGGTTGCTCTCTACGATTGCCTCAATCAGGTTTTCAGGAACATCGGCATAGTTTGCCAAGAGCTGCTTGGTATCTTTTGGCAAGCAATAACCACCATAGCCAAAGCTTGGGTTATTATAATGAGTACCAATACGTGGGTCAAGACCTACACCTTCTATGATTGCCTTGGTATCAAGACCTTTTACCTCTGCATAGGTATCTAGCTCGTTGAAGTAGCTTACTCGCAAAGCCAGATAGGTATTGGCAAAGAGCTTCACTGCTTCTGCTTCCTTCATACCCATAAAGAGCGTATCGATATTCTCCTTGATGGCTCCTTCCTGCAAGAGTGCTGCAAAAGTCTTGGCAGCTTCTTTCAACATCTCTACATCTGTCACTGCATTGATTGCCTCGTTCTCTTCAGCAAACTCAGGACGATCGATTACCTTAGGATAGCCTACGATAATACGGCTTGGGTAAAGGTTATCATAGAGTGCCTTGCTCTCACGAAGGAACTCTGGAGAGAAAAGCAGGTTGAACTTCTTCACTCCCTTCTTGGCATACTTCAAATAGAGGTTGCGGGTATAACCTACTGGGATGGTACTCTTGATGACCATCACTGCATCTGGGTTTACCTCCAGAACCAGGTCGATGACTTCTTCTACATGAGTTGTATCAAAGTAGTTCTTCACTGGGTCGTAGTTGGTTGGTGCTGCAATCACTACGAAGTCTGCATCAGCATAAGCTGATTTGCCATCGAGAGTTGCAGTCAAGTTCAATGGCTTCTCTGCCAAATACTTCTCAATATAATCGTCCTGGATTGGAGAAATCTTATTATTGAGTTTCTCCACCTTCTCTGGGATTACATCTACTGCTGTTACATGATGGTGCTGAGATAACAGGGTTGCTATACTCAAACCTACGTAGCCTGTTCCGGCTACAGCTACTTTTATATTCTTAAAATCATTCATTATATTTTAAATTTAAAACGATTTCATTATTTATATAAAACCTCCGAATATATTTCGGAATCTGGATACATAAAATATTGCTATTTTCTACAATATTATCTCTCCATAATAACAAATTATTTTTTCAATAACTCTTCAAACAATTTCTCCCAACGACTACCAATTATCTCCAAATCGTACTCTTTACTTTTCATTTTAGCTTCATCTGCCATTGCTTCTAGTAAATTTGGATTATCCATAAGTAAAGACAACGCATTAGCATAGTGATCTACATCAAAAGGTGGAATTAGCAATCCGTTCTTACCATTATCAATAATATCTTTAACATTTGGATAGCTATCAAATGCCAAAGGAACTGTTTTATAATTCATTGCTTCAATTAAGACCAAACCAAAGCCTTCGAAAAGAGAAGTCATACAAAATATCTTTGAACGAGTATAAAAAGGATCCGGTTGTTGAAAACCATAAAGTTTACATCTTTTTAACCCAAGTTGCTGTATTTTATTTTCGGCATTTGCTTTTTCTTCGCCATCGCCAACTATATCTAAACTCCAATCTGGATATTTGTCCTCTATCTGGTTCCAAATTTCTAATAAATAATTCAGTCCTTTTTGTGCACTAAGACGCCCAACATATAGAATTCTATTTTGCTTGTCTGCCAGATTTACATTTTCTACCGTAAGCGGATTTGGTATTGAAATAAGCTTATACGCATATTTTCTTCCTGCAAAGAAAGTGTATTCCTTCTTAAAGTGGTCAGAAAGGAGAACTACTTTATTACAATACTTAGCTTGCATATGTAACAAATATCCATACTTTATATAAAAGCCAAGCCTTATAGTTTTATCTATAATTTGCTTAACCAGTGTACTCTTGATATTTAGCAATTTCCGATATTTTCGAATTCCATACATTCCGAAAGGAGAGTTGTGAAATATATTCACAACCGTTAATCCTTTATTGAATATGAATTTTAAAACGATGGATTTATAAGGTTCTAAACATGTATGATTCAACACTATATCAATGTGATTGGAATCTAATAATTCTTCCAAAAAGCACTTATTAGCTTTCGACAACTGTTTATTTGAATCAGGCATATATACAAAATCATGATTACCATCATCAACTGTTTTTACCCATGCAAGCATCACAACATGATGCCCTTGAGATACGAAATACTTATATAAGTAATAGGCTACACATTGTATGCCACCCGTTATAGGATTAGCAGTACTATTATTCAGAAATAAAATATTCATAACATTATTAATTATCTACCACCAGAAAGAAAAACTGCAAACCTAGGGCTAACCTTTCTAATAATAGCAAACATACTTAATAAAAATAATATCCATAATGTTGCTGTAAGAAAATAGTAAATTACATACTGAATATCTCCAACAACAGGATTTTCCGATACAGAAGGCAAGAAATGAAGCATTACTTTCACAATCTTACCATTATAAGGAGAATGCATAGCATAGACAAAAAATGTAGCCGCTAGCAAAAAGTTATTTGAAACATATTTATCGTGTTTTGTCAAGAAACAGCCTATCAGATATATCCAAAATATAATTCCTGACAATATAGCAACATTATGTAGGTATATATTATAGGGTTCTCCTTTACTAATAATATCAATAATCGCAAGCAATGGATATAAATATCCGATAAAGCTAAGCTTACAAGAAACCGAATAAGGACTCAATCTATGAATAGAGAGGAAAGCCCCTAATGAAAAGAAAAACAACCCCATTGTACCAGGTACGCCAAATTCCCAGATATTGCACCCCCATAATACAGCCAAAAGGATAACTATGCACCCTCTACTTTTCTTAATAAGATAAAACAATATAGGTGACAGCAATACTATCACCATCAAGTTTCGAATAAACCAAAACTGGGGAACAATAGGGAGATTGGCCCCATAATCCCAAAACAGCCTTGCCACCATAAATATGTTCCACTCCGAGAAACGAGGAACAACTCCGGATTGCAATTCAGGCTTTATAAGTCCAATAATCATAAATAGGCAAATCGCTAAAGCATTATAAAAAAGATATGGTTCCAATAGAGAACGCACTCTCTTCTTTAGCTTGCCAAGATATTCTTTTCTGCCAAAAAACGACAAATTTACAAAAAACAAATACCCAGAGATAAAGAAAAATAACGGTACACAAACTCTCGTCAGTGTACCAATAAAGCCCCTAGTCACGAGATAAGTATAAATGGGACATGTAGAATTACCTACAATTTCTAATCCTGAATGTATCAATACAATCCCCACAATCATAGGAAAACGAAGAAATGAAATGATACGTGAATCTATTTTTTTCATATTACTATAAGATATAAGCATTTTACAACTATTCAAGATAATTATTATCAAAATTAGATTGAGTAGAATATATGCAACACTCTTGCTCTTTTTTTAATACTATATCCATATCGCAAAGATAGAAAAGAAGTCCTTGTACCATAAATCCCTCAAACTCCCATAGAAATGAAGCAATAGGACAAGCCACCAAGAAACTAAACAAAATAGCTTTATAGAAAACATCTAATCTTCTGCTTAAAAGATAACGAACTACACATACGATATAAGAAACAACATATAGACCACCCCAATAATACATGGTTCCTACGATTCCTATATCAGATGGAGTTACAGGAAAATCGTTGTAATAATTTACTTCCCGTCCATAAAGAGAACCAGAACTACCCAATCCATTACCCATCCAAAAGGACATTGAGGAATTAGTAATTTTATTCCAAAAGAAAATGTATGAAGGCATACGCCCTCCATTAAAATCGCCACTTACATTAGCCAACTTTCCAAAGATTGCCTCTGCATATATAGAGAGGAAAACACATCCAAAACATAAAATAATGGAAATCAAGAATTTATGCTTTACATTTCTAGAAAACAACAGAAAAATAATTATTCCTGTAAATACAGAAAACATCGTTTGGCGATTACCACTTGCTATTATTCCAAGAATGAAAAGAAAGACAATAATCTTTTTGTGTGAGATTTGATTTCTTATGCAAAAGAACAATGATATTATTGCAAAATACATTCCTCCAACCATAAAACGCCAAAATCCCATACGCCGACTTACTCCGCCAACTTTATCCAAGGCATAAGCACTACCTAAAGTCCTAGAACCAAATGGAGCAAAAGGATAAGTTATTTGTTGTAAAAGTGTAATAAAGGTATATCCAAGACCTACAATAAAAACCGTCTTTGCTATTACAGAAAGCGGTAGCTGCTTTTGGGAAAGGTAAAAATATATAACCCAACCAAGATGCATACGGTATACTATTAATGAGAGAGAAATAGCTTGCCCATGTAAAACTTGACAAGAATAAACGCTCAATAATGGAAGTAGCATTAGGACAATTACCTGCCAAGAACGAAAGCCACGAGGTACATGCCACATATTAGAACTTACAGACAGAACCATCCACCCCATAATAAACAAATGAATAAACTGAAATATTTTTAAATCTATTCCAGCTATATCAAACAAATTTGTTGCAGCTATGAAGAAAAACAACAATGGTTTATCAACCTGCTCTTTCAAAAAAGAAAAACTATCCATATTAGTATTTGCCTAATTTACTATTTATTCCATCTCTAAAAGCACGTAAACAGACCAAATAATCCTTATACTTATATTTGCCATTCTTATGAAATAAGTGTTTTGTAATACCTAACATATATTGCATAAACATTCTAGATAGTCGGAAAATACATGGTAATGCAGGAGAATACTTCCTTACGAAATACACCTCATTACGCAACATATAAGGATATTTCCAAGAACATTTCTTTGAAATATTTTGTCCCTTAGTTAAATCTTCTTTATAAAGATGAGCAGAAGATGCATACACAATATTAAAACCAGCCCTATGAGCACGATATGAATATTCTGTATCATCCCAAAAGATAAATAGGTCCTTTTCTGGGAAACCAATTTTTTCAACTACAGTTTTGGATATCAAGGGACCTTCAAATGCAATTGCTTCAACTTTTAAAATTCCGTTTTCGGTATTGGTCAATTCAGATAAACTTGCATTTCTTTTCAATGGTTTTAAAGGATTATTCATATTAAAATATAAACACTCACCCCCACAAACTACAGTTTTACCATCCAACAATCTTTGTGGTGCCACGATACCTCCAACATGTGGCATAGCTTTCAACATTTCCTCCAAACAATCTTTATAAGGATGCACATCATCGTCCATACACCAAATATAATCTGCTCCCAAAGAGTAAGCTTCGTTCATTCCTCGCCAAAAGCCTCCAGACCCACCTATATTTTCCTGAGTTATAACCTCAATGCCAGTTTGACTATCAAGCCATTCTTTAGTACCATCTGTGCTACCATTATTAATAACAAGTATTGAATCTAATGGTCTTGTTTGACTTTTTAAAGCCTTTATATTTTTCTGTAATAAGTAACATCTGTTATATGTTACAACAACTGCAATAACTTTCATCTGATTTTATATATAGTATTACTTGCTTATGATTAATCACCTTAGAATTCTAATCAGAACAATTTCATCACCTTTTCGACAATTGGTGCCATGTCGTAATACTTATATTCCGCCAATCGGCCACCAAAGATGACATTTTCTTCCTTATCTGCTAGTTCCTTATACTTGGCATATAGCTCAGAATTCTGCTTGTCATTCACCGGATAGTACGGTTCCATACCATCTTTCCACTCTGTAGAATATTCCTTAGAAATAACGGTCTTAGGACAATCGTACACTTCCTGACCAAACATCTCGAAATGCTTGTGCTCAATAACACGGGTGTAAGGTACCTCGCGCTCAGTATAGTTCACAACCGCATTGCCTTGATAATTTGGTTTGTCAATAATCTCTGTCTCGAAACGAACAGTACGATAGTTAAGCTTTCCAAACTGATAATTATAGAATTCATCTATCTTGCCTGTAAACACTATCTTGTCGGCTATACCTTCCCAATAGGAGCGATTCTCGAAGAAATCTACATTTGTCTTTGTCTCTGCTCCTTCAAGTAAGCCATCAATCAACTTGTTATAGCCGCCAATAGGAATTCCTTGATACTTATCATTGAAATAGTTGTTATCAAAGATGAGACGGACAGGAAGACGCTTGATAATGAATGCAGGGAGTTCTGTACACTTGCGTCCCCACTGCTTCTCAGTATACCCCTTGATAAGTTTTTCGTAAATGTCTTTTCCTATCAATACCTGTGCCTGCTCCTCCAGGTTACGTGGTTCTGTTACGCCATCTGCTTTCATACGAGCAACTGCTTCCGCTTTCTGCTCATCAATCTTAGCTTGCGCTTCCTCTGGCGTGGTTACACCCCACATCTGGTAGAAGGTATTCATATTGAAAGGCAAATTATAGAGCTTGCCTTTATAGTTAGCTACTGGTGAATTGGTATAGCGGTTGAACTCAACGATAGAGTTCACAAAGTCCCACACTTTCTTATTGGAGGTATGGAAGATGTGTGCACCATACTTATGCACGTTGATACCTTCGATATTCTCACAATAGATGTTACCACCTAAGTGAGAACGCTTATCTATCACCAAGCACTTCTTACCCTGCTTATGAGCAAGATGTGCGAAAGTGGCTCCGAAAAGACCGGAGCCAACTATTAAGTAATCATAATGATTTTCCATATAATAATTATCGTTTTATTTTTGACAATATTTGAACTAGCATTTCGTCCTTGCAGATACATAGGATAATGAAGTAAGCTAAGACTCCACAGCAACCTTGCAGAAGCAAGATGGTGAGCGTAGGCAGTTGCAAGAGACTTATGCCATATAAGGCTATAGCCATCACTATGCAACCCAACGCATAAGTGAGATGCGATTTCTTAAAATATATTATAGGTATATACCTGCGACCAATGAAATACATTGAAACTGTGGTTGCGACCTCTGCTCCCAAATAAGCTATAGACGTACCTATATAAGAGAAAAACGGAATCAAACACAGATTGAGTATCAAGTCTGCAACCGCTCCTATACCGCAACACAAAGTTACAATATTGATTTTCCCTTTAGGAAACAACACCTGAATGCCAAAGACATTAGAGATTGCGACCATTAATATAATCGGTGCTATAATCTGTGATGGCAATATAGAATGTTCGAACTTAACTCCACATAAAGCCGTGATAAGACTTGGCGCACAGAAGATGAGACCAATCGTCATCGGAAGTGCTATCGCCAAAGTGAAATCGTAAGACTTTTGAATCAAACGATTGAATTCATCTTCCTTGTTCTCCGCAATGAGGTGGGATGCTCTTGGCATCATAACAGAACCAAGACAGGCAGACATCGTCAGCAACATTTGCATCACCTTGGTAGCAGCAGCAAAATATCCTACCGCCAATGCATTCTTCAGGAATCCCAATAATACCGTAT
>ERZ1034818.311-NODE-311-length-14475-cov-7.350971_pt1 | contig 14475 bp, 13 predicted proteins | sample MGYA00520595_ERZ1034818 | MGnify/ENA primary metagenome ERZ1034818 (study PRJEB33766, sample SAMN09781689) | gut metagenome | biome: gut microbiome | host: Homo sapiens | place: Madagascar | study: EMG produced TPA metagenomics assembly of the PRJNA485056 data set...
GCGAAGGCCTTTGCAGCCTCTTTCATCTTTTCTACATCGGTCACCTTTCTGATTGCCTCGTTTTCCTCTTCAAACTCTGGGCGATCGATAATCTTTGGATAGCCTACGATGATACGGCTTGGGTAAAGGTTATCATAGAGTGCCTTGCTTTCACGAAGGAACTCTGGAGAAAAGAGAAGGTTGAACTTCTTTACGCCCTTCTTAGCATACTTCAAGTAGAGGTTGCGGGTGTAACCTACAGGGATGGTACTCTTGATGACCATCACTGCATCTGGATTTACTTCCAAGACCAAGTCGATGACTTCTTCTACATGGGTTGTATCGAAGTAGTTCTTCACTGGGTCATAGTTGGTTGGTGCTGCTATGACCACGAAGTCTGCATCCTTATAGGCAGACTTGCCATCTAGGGTGGCAGTTAAGTTGAGATCTTTCTCTGCCAAGTATTTCTCAATGTATTCGTCCTGAATAGGAGAAATCTTGTTATTGAGTTTCTCCACTTTCTCTGGGATTACATCTACTGCTGTTACATGATGGTGCTGAGATAGTAAAGTTGCTATGCTCAGACCTACGTAGCCAGTACCGGCTACTGCTATTTTAATATCTCTGAAATTATTCATATTTTGTTTTTATACTAAAAAATTATTCTCCATTAGCATGTACTACATTCTTTAATATGAAGTAACTAATAATCACCTCCTTGATTTGGTTCTCTGCATATCGTCGCGCTTCATGGCAACATCCCATAAATGCCAACAACGACAGAATGATTCCAAACAGATATACGCCATCATTCCATTCATATGTTTTCAGCCATAGTACTATAGACAAGACTAGTATCAAGAGAAATGAAAATACTAAACCTTCGCAAATGGCTTGCATTACCCATTGACGATACAATGGTCGATAATATACATCTTTCTCGTCTAGCTTTCTAATTTCTATCCAGATGGCGGAATAAGATATCGCCTTGTTTCCTGACATAGCTAATTGACCAGGTAAATCTGTAACAGAAGCATTAGGAGTTGTTCTTCGCTTATTAGCCAAAGCCCAATCGACACCTTCTTGAAATAATTCATCGAAAGACTTATCTCTCCAAGCTCCTAACTTATCACAACTAAACAACCATAATACTACTGACCGAATCTTCTTTCCAATCGAAAATGAAATGATTCCACAAACATAGGAAAGAACAATTGAAGCCAAAGCACCTGTTACTGTCGTATACTCTATGGTTTTGCAAAACATCACGTCAAAGAAATACAACAGCGTAACATAAGTCACAAAGCCTGACACAAAGAAGGAGAAATCAAAGAAATTCAATCCCTCTGAAATTTTATCTATCATTGATTTAAATGTATCCATTGCCCTTTTTGTATTTAATTATCCTTATGAAACTTCTGTTCCTTCGTCATTAAACGTATATGATTTAGCCACTCTATTACATCCCTAGGTGTATTTGCATATTTTTCATCTTCATGCTTTTCCATTGCCAATGCCATCAAGGAATATTCGCGCTCCAAAGAAGTGGAAAAGACACCTGCATCATCGGTATTGATAGAAACACTAATGGTATGGCGAGGATGAGGAGATGATAGCCCATAATTATAAAACTTGACGATAGGATGTTCGTCATAACGCTGAATTTCTCCAATTTTATAATTGGAAGAAGGATTACATTCTATCGCTATATGCAATCGTTCTATTCTTTCCAATAGCTTCAGCTGAACAGCTTGAATAGTCTGAATAATAAGATTACGATATTCTGGCTTGATTACCATAACCTCACTCTCTGCACCTCTTTTTCTAACCACCATATCATAATGATATAACCAATAGAGTTTGCAAGCTTCTTCATTTCTTCGAGCACAATCGACCGCTTCACTATGATTATACGCCACTTTATTCCAACTATCCAACATTTCATCTAAACGCTCAATGTCAGCTGCTTTTACTTTTGTGTCTTTTTGCATATAGCAATAAGGAGAATCTCCTCTGAGCAACCACGACTGATAATATGTATAAACATCTGGCATCTGTAGCTCTTTAGAAAAGACCTGATGGAAATAGTTACTATACAATTCCTGAAGATAAGCCTGAACGGTAGTACAACAACCAAGTCGCTGAGCCTGAACATAAAGCCAAGCGACATTATCTAGCAAGACTTGCTTTGTTGCATTGACACGATAATTATGATGCTTATAATAAAATGCCACATCAACACCTAAGACTAAAGCATGGCCTAGCCTAGATCCGTGTTGAAACTGCAAGAATGTCAAAACCTCTGACACAGCTCTTAACCCGTCAACAACATCATAGAAATCTTCTCCTACATGATATGTCATACCCAGCTTACGCTCTATCTTGTTAGTATTACTACTCATCTGTAGCGATAAATACCTATACACTCTGGCAAAAACTTCTGGTCGACAAAATATTTCAGAATTAGCAGCATCAATACCTACCAAACGCTTTGCAGCTTCATGATAAGAATGCATCAATTCGGAAATAGCTTTAGCCTGACGTTCCAGCTCGCAACGCAACTTGTGATGGCGAGGCGATAAGCTAAACTCCGAGAGACAGCAATTATCGCAAAGGGCATAATCTTTTAACTTGATAAAATGAAAGATATAATAGAAGGCATCTTTATCCACTACTAGATTCTTGGCAAAAGTACTATTTGTTATGTATAAATCATTTTGCTCTATCTGGCGAACATCAGCCTTCATCGTCTTACGGGGTGCTATGCGCATTTCTAAATATCGTTCTCCTTTACCATCTATATATGTACCAACAGCCAACAAAGAGAGAAGACATTCATAAACGCTGCCTTGATCGATAAACATACATTTACGATTCTGATATTCGGAAAAATTCTCAAAACCTACTGCATGATTGGTCTGAACAATCTCTTTCCTTAGTTCTTCCTTTATCAAAAGATAGATATAAAACAAGGCTGTCTTTCTATCTAAAGTATAAGCACCAGAATAAATCTTACGAAAGACTTGATACATCAATCTTCGCTCGCCGCCTAACACAGAAAACACACGCTCATCTTCTCCCAAGATAGCATAATCAGGAACATACTTGGTTTGATTTTCCGCATCTATATATTTTCTAGCCCTGCTAAAAGACAAAGCATCTATATACTCTTGCGCTGTACTTGCCAATGACAACATCGGAAGCAAATCATGACAAGCCAAAGCATCATTGATATGCAATTTCTCTTGAATGTCAAGACTCCAATCCTCTGATACCATATCCAAATATAAATACAGGCGAATCATTGCCGCACACAACACCTTAACATATAATGAACGACCATTAGTATTCAATCTATAAGACATTGATGGATAGACCTTGGAGGCATCTATCTGAGCGAAACTAGCCTCATGTCCTCCTAAATTATTCATCAAGCACAGCCAATTCAATTCGAAATTCAACGATGAACCATAAAGGTGCGCATGCAAATCAGACATACTTTTGGTGAACAATTCATGTAACTCACTCGCATCTGAATCCAAATAACAATTCCAATCAAACCTGTCTCTCATTAAACCATTACGCAAATCATAAGCCGCCAAATGTGCTGTAACACACATATCTTCGCCAAAATCTCGTGTAATCTCATGCCAAGATAGAAGTTCCGTATACCTGCATACTGGCATATTGCAATCCACTGCGAGTTTGTCGCTCGTAAAATGAAGCAACGTATTGAACAAATTGGATTGTTTACAATACATCAAACAATAATCTTGCAGATTTGGCTTAGACCATTTGTCACGCAACACATTATATATAATGGCTGCATGATCCAGAGTCTTTGCTGCATCAACATGAAGTAACTGTCGAGCAAAGATGTCGCTATCTACAAGACTATCAAAATCAGAATACTTGCTAGACTTTAACAAGATTCGATCTATAACATCCTCGCTCCTCTCTTCTTGAAACAAGACTTTCAAAACCTGATTGATTGTTTCCATTGCTATTACTTTATAAATGCTCCTCTACTTTAGGAGAATTAGACAACAGAGGATTTTCCCCAAATATCGAAACAAAACGACCTTCCAAGTTAGATTGATGAAGCACTTCTGCCACCTTAGAGAGGAAATCAAATCGAATCAGATGACTGGACGTTCCTGATTCCAGGGATTCTCTATCATATATTTTGATAGAATATTGAGAGCTTCTATCAAAGAATGCTGCAAGTTTTTCCATATCAGAAACATTATTATCTACTTTGAATTTTTGCATGAACTTCAAAAAATCTTGTAGTACTTCTATATTTCTAATAGAACAATATGAAAGCCATCTAGATTCAATAAAGGCTTTAGCACATTTCTCATTTTTTAGAGAATGACTTGGAGCATACTTATTTCTTACAAGTTCCATAAAATCATGGTAGAGCGAGCGGTCACTCTCTAACAACACATCTATCAAGTCTTTGCCTTCAGCAGTGAACGCATACCCACGGAATCTTGCATAGCATTGTTTTATACGAGTCAAATTAAAGAAGAATGCTCCCAAATCAAAAACAAGCCCATCTGTTAAAGAAATCGGCTCATCATATACTGCCCAATCCATTTTTCGATAGATTAAATCCATACCTTTTCTATGTGAAACGGACAGCATAAAAAATTCTAGCAACTTTATTATATTACCATTAGAAGCCGCTTCTATATCAGAAGCACAGAACTGCATTAAATCCACGAATTCCAAATTGTCCAATGGATGATTATCCAAAGCAAAACCTTTTGGAATGATTGGTTGTAACTGAACATTTACATAGTAACCAGAAACAATTTTGTCAAAATCTCTGATATTAGAGTACTGGCTATCTCGTAATATTTCATTCGTTGACATATTACAATCCTCGTCTTTTCCCATGACCTGAATTTTCATCGCATCAGACAGCTTATTATAAGCTTCATAAAGACGAATAGAGTATACAGTCTTTATAAAGAAGAAAAGTTTCTGTTCTTTCTCGTCATTGGTTTTATTATATTTGTACTCGATAATGCCCAAAACATCACCTAAAGAAATGTTACAAATAGAATTATCTTCTTTGGTACATTCATTCACAAATGGATTATCCGAATATCTCTCATCCAAAACTTGCACTACATACGAATTGAGTCGCATTAACTCATCCGTATACAATATACGATGAGCTATTTCATAATTTTCCTCTGACAAATTATTCTTAATCCAGACCTCAGATAAATATTTTTTGAATAAGGTTTGATTATACTTACCCACTTTTACTAGTTTATAATTGGCATCGATACTTTCTTTGTAGTCTTCTAACATCCAAAGGAGCTTGATCAATTGACGCAAATCACGCAAATTTCTTGGGATTATATAGCTTGCATGTACAAGTGAATTATAAAAGAGATAACGTGTCTTGCTAAAAATCAATTCTAGAACACATTGCTGAACAGAGGGATATTCATACGTTTTAGAACCTGAAACAATTATCAATTTACGGTTTAATAAATCCTCCATATCTGGCAAATAGACACGTTGCCCATGAGGGAACAACTTGGTAAGGTATCTTTCAGCCATTTCTATTATTTGAGGTTTATCTGCTTCTAGATAGAAACTGTCTGCATATTCATTACGCTTGATAGTATCCAATTGTTCCATCTTTAATGCCGTCAGCACCAAAAGATTAGGCATGATAAAATACTTTCGAATAAGTTCAGACATTACACCAGCCTCGTGTGCATTCAAATCTATATCGTCTATTCGCAATAATAGTATTTGGGACTTTTCATCTAAACAATCAAGAAAATTATCAACAAGGTTCTTTATGTCTTCCTTCAAGTCTACAGCAACAGAAAGGCATTCCAATTCTTCAACCTTATTAGTTATCAGAGTTTCACTTTCATTATCTATAAGTAAACTAGCATGTTTTTGTGCCTTTGTTAAAGAAGAAACAAACTCCATTTTCTTATTTTCCTTGATTTCTTCATTGCCTTTCGTTATTTTTTGGAAAGCCTTATAGAGTTTAGCAAGGAATAAGGATAAAATGTTGTGCTTTGTATCAAAGTAGGACGGATCCATTAAATCTAAGGTGTAAAAATCTGTCTTAGATATGTGTGGATACTTATCCTGAAACTCCGAGCGTAATTCCTTATTCGTAGTCAAGAAACCTCCTACAGAAACCATGCAAGAAGTCTTACCAGAACCTCGATCTCCCGTAAATGCAAACACATTATTTGCAAAATCCATGTCTTTGTCAGAAGATTTATCTTGAATTGTACTGAGATAAGACTCTATTTCTGACAAAGCGTTTAGATATTGTTCCTTAAAAGGAGAATTTTCCAAAGAAGCAAGATTGATAGTCTCCTTCAATGGCCTATTATCTTGATCAAGATTAAATTTCAAAGCATCCATAATCGTCTATTTATTAGATTTAACCCACTGAAAAATTTCCGAATCTACCAAAGAAGCCCAATAACCACTAATTTCTGTATCATATTCTCCAAAAAAGTTTGCATAAGCTTCTTTGATGTTTGATTTTATATTATCTGATATGATGGTTCCATTCCTATCATTTTTAATATTATGACTAGAATAGAGGATTGCCATATTAAGCGGTGCACCATGCCAGGATATAAAGAGATTTTCTTTCTTTTTCTGACTTATTATCTGATTTTTATCAAACTTATTATCAGGTTTAATGTATGAATTGTTTATTCTGAACAACTCACCAAAATCACAACCACAATTTCCCTTAACTTTTATATTAAACCTATCATTAAGCTTTATATCTAACACGGACAAAGCAGCATTCAGTTTGGCCATTGTTTCTATCAAACCATCTATATTAGCCTTTACTGGAGCATTATAAATGCCACAAAAATATCTACCCAAACAAAAAATATCTATACAATCAGAGTTAGAACGGAAAATATCCAGCAGCACACGCTTGATTGTATCATACGCACAACTCAAGCCAATAACATTACTATTGTCATAAACGCTAAGATGGACACAAACAGAGATTACGCCTGCATAAGCATATTCTACACCAGACTTGTCATTGTCTAATTGAAATTGCTTCATTGGCATTAATTCCTCGACTTTAGGCGACAAGGCTGCATCTATACCTCTTAACGTTTCAGCAAAATCAAATTGCTTATATTCTAATTTCATGATTATATTCACTATTATACTGCTTATAGCTAAGTATGCTATCTATCTTGATACATATTCTCATAATACTTCTGATAATCACCAGAAGTTACATTGTCCATCCATTCCTGGTTCTCCAGATACCACTTCACGGTCTTCTCGATACCCTCCTCAAACAGAAGAGATGGTTCCCAACCGAGTTCCTTCTGAAGTTTGCGAGAGTCGATAGCATAACGCATATCGTGACCTTTGCGGTCGGTTACATAAGTGATGAGGTCGAGGTCCTCGCCTTCCTTTCTGCCGAGCAAACAGTCTACGGTCTTGATCACCACCTTGATGATGTCGATGTTCTTCCACTCATTGAAACCGCCGATGTTGTAAGTCTCGTCTACCTTGCCGTTATGGAAAATCATGTCGATGGCACGTGCGTGGTCTACCACATAAAGCCAGTCTCTCACGTTCTCACCCTTACCATACACAGGCAATGGCTTGCGATGGCGAATGTTATTGATGAAGAGAGGTATCAACTTCTCTGGGAACTGGTATGGACCATAGTTGTTAGAGCAGTTGGTCACGATAGTTGGCATACCGTATGTATCGTGGAATGCTCTTACGAAATGGTCGGAGCTAGCCTTTGAGGCTGAATATGGTGAGTGAGGATTGTACTTAGTGGTCTCCACAAAGAATTCCTCACCGTATGCCTCATGGTTCTTGCCACTGGAAGCCTTGGTAGTGAATGGCGCTGGTACACCCTCTGGATGAGTCATCTGCAAAGCACCATATACCTCATCGGTAGAGATGTGGTAGAATCGCTTACCCTCATAGCCCTCTGGCAGGCTCTCCCAATAGGTCTTGGCGGCCTGGAGCAATGACAAAGTTCCCATCACATTGGTCTGGGCAAAGGTGAAAGGATCCTTGATACTACGATCCACATGGCTCTCGGCAGCAAGATGGATGATGCCATCCACCCTATAGTCCTGCATCAGCTTCAACATCAGGTCGAAATCGCAGATATCACCCTTAACGAAAGTATAGTTAGGCTTATCCTCAATGTCCTTGAGGTTAGCCAGGTTGCCTGCGTATGTCAACTTGTCGAGGTTGATGATGTGATACTCAGGATATTTGTTCACGAAAAGTCTTACTACGTGTGAGCCGATGAAACCTGCACCGCCCGTGATAATGATATTCTTCATTATTATTTAATTCTAGAGAGATAAATGAGTTTGAGAATAGAGCGAAAAGTAGCTTATAAAAATGCTCTTATTCTCTCCCTCATCTATCTTATATTTTAATATTCTAAATTCTTCTTTAATGTACTATTTGCTTCGTCAAGGATTGAAAGTAAATACTTGCCATAGTCGTTCTTCAACATAGGCTGTGCATTCTCTCTCAACTGTTCTGCAGTAATCCAACCTTGACGGTATGCAATTCCTTCCAGACAAGCCACCTTCAAGCCCTGTCGCTTCTCCAAAACTTCAATAAAGGTAGATGCCTCAGAAAGGGAATCATGGATTCCGGTATCAAGCCAGGCGAATCCTCTTGCCATGGTCTGTACCTTCAGCTGCTTATCCTTCAGGAACTCCTGGTTTACTGTTGTGATTTCCAACTCACCACGAGCGGATGGTTTGACATGCTTAGCTACTTCTACAACCTTGTTAGGATAGAAGTATAACCCAACCACAGCATAGTTGCTCTTTGGATGCTCAGGCTTTTCTTCGATACTCAGGCAATTGCCTTGCTCATCAAACTCAGCAACTCCATATCGTTCCGGATCACTTACACGATAGCCAAAAACGGTAGCCTTGTTATTCTGCTCAGCATCTACAACTGCCTGATGCAGCATTTGGTTCAATCCTGCACCATAGAAGATATTATCGCCTAATACAAGGCAAGCGGAATCATTACCAATGAATTTCTCTCCGATAATGAAGGCCTGGGCTAAACCATCTGGTGATGGCTGCTCAGCGTACTCGAACTTGACTCCGAACTGGCTTCCATCGCCTAAAAGGCGTTTAAAACCTGGCAGGTCAAATGGGGTTGAAATAATGAGTATCTCACGGATGCCTGCCAACATCAATACTGATATTGGATAATATATCATCGGTTTATCAAAGATTGGTATCAGCTGCTTGCTGATACCCTTTGTGATAGGGTACAAGCGTGTACCGCTTCCACCTGCTAATACTATTCCTTTCATAAATGTTATCTCCTCATTAACTTTGCTGCAAATTCAAAGAAATCTGCAACGTTCTTGAAATTATCAAACTGCTGGCAATACATACTGGCATAAGGTTCGGGGAACCTACTGCGTATATCAGCCTTTATCATGCTTGCCAAAGCTTCCTTGGTATAGGCTTTCAGCAATTCGTTGTATTGTTCCTCGCTCATAATATTCTCTGTTATTTCAACATCCTTGCTATATACATTGCCTCATAAACAACGATACAACCATCAAGAACAACATTCGAAAATGCAGAAACAAAGTATTCTTCACATTCGCTTGCTATTATCTGATGTTTGAGGCATAGCAAGTTATCATAAAAATCATTCTCTTTCTTTAAAAATTATAATTTGCCCCATTATTTATAAAAGTAGTCATCTGCAGTTGTCTTCGTTGCCACTCTTAAGTCGGAATCATCAAGAGCTTTTCTAATTAAAGCCTTATTATAGGGTACATGAAGCACAGGTACCTTATACTTATTGTCTCTAAATACAGGTAATTTATCCCATAAGTTTTTTACTTTTGTAGTAAACCCAGATGGAGTATGAATGTCTGCTTTTGTTGAAAGTTCAGGATAAACCACTATTATAGGCAAGCCTTTGGTATTGATGGCATAGTCTATTTCCTCTCGTAAGGCTCTGCTATATTTTGTTTCTGAGCTCAAAAACAAAACGACATTTGCTGAAGCATTTAATCTCTCATGAAGTCTTGGCTTTAACGTTTGCTCCCAATCACTTCCGTCACGAACGGAATATGTTTTGTTATGAGAATCAACAAATGGGAAAGATAAGTCAGCCGCCTTCCATGCTTTCAATAAATTGTAATAACAAAAATCCTTTGCAGCATTTGCACCTAAATTATTTTGATTAAAAGGCTCTGCTACATAAAATGCGCAATAATTTCCTGTCCTGTTAGCCATAGTTTTATAAATTATGAATTGATATTTTATCTTTATCTCCTTTCCAAATCACGATATGAATATCTGCGGAGATTTTTTCACGATTGATTTTAAAAGCTTGAATTAGATATTTCAGAATATCTTTTTGAGAAATATCAGTTCTTGCTAAATTTGAACCAATCAATGGCATTATTATAGGATAACCTTGTGAACGAGTGTTGCAATAATCTATTAGTTTTTGAATTGCAAGGACAAATTCATCCTTGGACGTACTTGCCATAAAATGCGAATCAAACTTGGTTAGTCCTAAAAAGAAATATATAATAGGATTGTCTCCTTGTATCTCTGCTATAGTTCCAACATCATATCGAAAAGTGTTTCCTTTGGATTTATTTGTCCGAGTCAAATCAACATAATGTTCACCACGAAGTTTCTCTTGAATTTTCTCATTCAACGTGTCGGGTGTATATAGTCCTTTTGCATACATCTCATTCATGACCCTCCCATGTTGAGATTTATCAGAAACAAGGTCATTGTCGACTATCGTGTCAAAACACCTGTTGACTGAAACGACTATATTTCTTCTTTCTTCATAGTTGGCACTAACAATAGAAGAGGAATACATATCTCCATATTGCACATAGACTTTATGACCTGAATTTGATGTTAACACAACCTTCTTAGTTTGGGATAAAGTAAACCATGTCACAACAATACAGCAGATTATTGAAATCCCCAACAATACACCAATGGACAAGAGAAGCTTATACCAAAAAGTCCAATCTTTTGGCAAATAATCACTAAAAGAGAACCACACAGATAGAAAACCACAGATGGTATAGATGCATCCTACCCACTTGCAGGAACTTCTTGTAATAAAAGCTCTATCAAGCCAAATCCTTAAAAATAAACTCTTCATTTTAAGCATACGTTTGCAACTTTAAAATTTGAAAATACGGAAAACTTTTTATAATGTTTATGTCCTATATCTTAGATGTAAGAAATCATCATATTTCAGAAAATAAAAATTATCCAACTCTGAAACCTCATATTCAACTTTTAAGCCTTTCGATTCCGTTACTGCCTTACAGAATAATTTTAATTTAGCTTCTTTGGGTACCAAAGTCTTCATATATTCAACCTCTTCGTACAACCAAGGGGAGAATGTCTTTTTCTTGCCAAGGCAAGTTAAGTTTAACGACTCTGAGCTTTCTATGAATATACAGTAAGAAGACTCGTTGATAATTTTAAACAAAGACATAGATAATATGGCATGCACGTGAGATGTCGTAAAATTCCTTTTTGTGTAATCGTAGATGTTCTTACGATAGTTTTTGCAATACTTATTGTCTATTTCCTTCAAAAGTTCATCGGCACTTCCCCATACAAAAGAATCAACGAAGCAGGAAAGACCTTTGTGTTTTGTAAGCCATGCTGCAAGTATTTCTGCTTCCCTTTGATTATTATGAGAGTGGGATATGAATATATCATAAGGCTTGCCGTCTTTTGATGTTGGAAAGTAAGTGTCTTTCAGTGTCTCTCCTTTTATGATGCCATCTTTGGGAAGAATGAAAGGTCGTATTTTTTGTTTGAAATCTTTTTGTAAAGACTTCAGTTTATCTATATCAATTGACTTGATAGAACTTTCCATCTTTAAGATTTCCTCTGTATTCGTCCGGAATGCTTTGTACATAGTAGCCGTAATCAATTAAATGTAGTTCTTAAAACGCTATTAATGTCATCCAAATTAATATCAGTCTTTCGCAAAGATTTTATATCGATTGTTACTCCAGCAGGAATTTTTACAGATTCAACACTCATATATTCAATGCAGTCCAATAAGAACAATAGAGTACGTTTATGTGATTTTCCCAACCTACTTAGCCCTGTACCAAACAATGGCATGTAAATAGGTTTGTCTGTCGCAATCTCAGATAAATGTTTTGTCAATTTAGAAAGCACGTTAGGTACTTGGGCAGGATGAATGCTTGCATGATTCTCGTTGTCAAAGTTAGTGAATGCAAATAGAACATAGATGTTGCCTTTCCATTCTATATCGGCACAGCATCCTAATGCCCATGATGCAGTGTTGCCAACAGTTCTATTTGTTGGAGTTGAACGATGATAACGTTTTTTCAAATCATCGCTTATCAGCTTATTCAATTGCTCAACATCTGGATCTTCTGCTAAGTATTGTAACACAAATTGGCCATGAACAGACTTCTTGCTAATAATTACATCATCAACTATTGTATCAAAATAATTGTTTACGAGTATCACTATGATACCTCTTTCCTTCAATACATCACCTTCTTTAATCGTCACTTGTAATTGCGGTCGCATCAGAATTGTGAGAGAACGGATAGTCTGAATTTGAAAATAGGTGTAAGTCAATGATATTAAAACAATGATACCTATCAATATCAAACAACCAAATGATGAGTATTCGGGAGATTTCCAGGGACCAACGAAAGCAATGAGTGTTGCGAATGCAGACAAAGTTCCGACAGCATCCAAAAAATGCTTAAAAAACTGTTTCCACCTAATTCTTCTAAATAAATTCGTCAATAAAAACATCATAGACGAATAAAATTTTGAGGAACCAAATAAAACAACAAAAAGTTTCATTTTACTTTTCTATTTGGTCTTTAATAGTTTGTCATTTGCAAATGGCATTCTTTACTGTCTGGTAATCCCAATAATGTACTCCATTTTCCAAATAATCAGAAGGAATATGTGTTCCAATATTTCGTAAGGAATCAGGGCAACGACTTTTGTCTACCTTTGACAATCCATTGTAAATCACGACAATGTTCTTTAGTTTACCATTTTGATAATCTTTCAAAGCCATATCGCATTCATAATCAACATAACTACGATAATCTATATGATTACATTGCGATACTGTACAATATGGAGCAATACCCCATAAACCTTTATTGTAATTTGCACAAGTCGCACATGAACCACTTCGCAGATTTTTTGTGTCTTTACCGACAATCAATACAAATGTTTTAGAAATATTCATTCTTTGTCTTAAAGACTTTTTGATATTGCAATTCAGGGTTGCATCATTAGATGAAGTTAAACTGTGAACATCAGTAAAATTCAATGCTAGCCGTTCGCTATCATTCCATTCGTGCAACTTATCTATCAAATCCTTGTCACCAGTCCAATCTCCTGCAAGATATGTCTTGGTGCGATTCGTCATGTCATATATATTCATATCATCATTTTTTATGAGGTACTTTAGGGGCTATAAGCCAACTTTGAGTCCCATCGTTAATTTCTATCGCATTTATCTTTGTTTCATCATATTCACGGAATAGACATCGTAAAGAGTATTTACGAGGGATAACATTTCCCTCTTTTGATGAGAATTCAAAAATATCCATATCGACACCATCCTTTGAATAGATAATGAAAGCACCAAGCAATGTATCATGTACACATCCAGTAAGCTGGCTGAGAGAACCTGGGGTTACCAAAGACGTTAAACGTTCTCTATCTTTTGCTATAGCTTTTTTAGTTGAACCTTTCTTTTTTAATTCGACTGCCAACAGGTTTCCCTCATATCCTCTGCTTTGAATAAGCAAATCGCTCACCATGTATTTGGGACGTTTCAGACTATCCTCATAGTATTTCATATCTCCATTACCCATTCTGTTATACTCAACATCAGCATAATAGGACGTGAAAAATGAGGTTCTGTTCTTTGCATCGTATTCTCTCATTATATTCTCCATATGATGAGCTAATCTGGCACAGATATTTCTTTCAGAAACATCAAATCTGATATTGCTGAAATCCTCTTTATACAACTTGCATATCGAAGGTATCAGTATATTATGTAGAACTATAGCTTTATCAACCATATAACTCATTCTAAAGGTACTTTTGCTCTTCTATCACCAGTTCAACAGTTACTTGTATAAATCTACGTTGATATTGAATGGTGAGTCGAAGTCTTTCAGCATGGCATGCTTCGTATCCTTCTCTGAGAGATTAGCATGTTCTGTAGGTATCTTCCAATCAATACCGAGGCTATCATCAAGGATAGAGATTCCTCCATCAGCCTCTGGATGATAGAACTCGTCACACTTGTACTGGAAGACTGCTGTTTCTGAAAGGACAGCGAAACCATGGGCAAAGCCCTTTGGAATGAAGAACTGACGATGATTGTCTTCTGTCAGTTCTACAGCCACATGCTTGCCATAGG
>ERZ1034818.327-NODE-327-length-13895-cov-62.930708_pt1 | contig 13895 bp, 16 predicted proteins | sample MGYA00520595_ERZ1034818 | MGnify/ENA primary metagenome ERZ1034818 (study PRJEB33766, sample SAMN09781689) | gut metagenome | biome: gut microbiome | host: Homo sapiens | place: Madagascar | study: EMG produced TPA metagenomics assembly of the PRJNA485056 data...
CTGAGCAACCAGAGAGCCATCAAACATGCTGCTGATTCGTGCACTGTTGGCCCCTACACGTGCTTTTCTGTGCTGAACATCTCCAACACTACGATCTAACAGTTTTTGTTGTCTGGCGGCCTCTCTGGCTTGCTGCTGATAGAACTTGCGCATAGAGTTAAGTTCGGAATTGTTGCCCCCGGTCAGACGGCTGACAGCCTGAGCACGTTGTTTCTTCTGTGCTCTGGCGATCTGCTCTTCCACCTTAGCGCGTGTTCTTTGTGTTCTGAGTACAGCCTGATTAGACTTAAAATCAGCTTTAGCAATATCGTCGGTGGCTTTCTTCCAGGATTTTTTATAATCCTCAAGCCGTTTAACCTCTCTACGCCAGGAGGATTTATCAGAATCCCAGTAAATAACGTTTGTTAGTCTGGCTACTTCCTTCATTGCCATTTTATACCTCGCCTTGTCTTAAAGATTTTGATAATGAAATAGCCCTTTTCAGGGCCTCTTTATCAATATTATATTTCTCTGCCAGCTCTTCGATTGAGAGGCCTTCTGTGTGGGATCCACTTTTAATAATGGTGGACCCCTCTTTCGCTGACTCTGGCAGGTGACATACTGTCACCCCTTCGGGCGTGTCTTCGGAGTCCTTAACCAGTTTTTGATAAATCTTTTCGTAGGTATTCATATCATTTACCTTTACGCTTCAGTGGGCACTTATCTCCCACAGACCATACAAAAATATAATGGCGCTTGCTTTCAGCTTTAGGATTTAATAATTCTTTATGCAAATATCCGGCTGAAAGCATTTTATCGATCAGGTTTTTCACTCTTTGCCCTTCCTCAAATGTTTGTGCTTTAAAATAGAGATTTGGGAAGTTCTGACCTGTATATTTTCCATCTTCATATAAGCGGGTGCATACCCAGCGACATAAATCATCATCGTTAAGATCACTAACGTGTGGTTTATCCTCACTGCTAAATAACGCCTGTTTAAAACGGGAGTATTTAAACTCCCCATCTTCCAGGAAATCACCCTCATCGAACTCAACTATCATTTCTTCAATATTCATAGGCATATCCTTTTAGATAAACGTGAAAAGTAAGATAAATAAAGGCACCCCCATTTTTTGAGGGTGCTTATTAATCATTCAAGATTGACCAGTTTGAGAGGCTTCACCGCCTGCAGCATGGCCTGCATCATTCCTACGCTTATTTCGAAGAGGTCTGCCATGTTTTGAAGGCTGGCACCTTCTGCCTCAATCATTGATTTGGAGAGCGCCGCGATCACGAATCCATCCTTGGCGTTATCCCACATGCTGAGGAGGGGATCATCTCCGTGCTGGCGCATAAGGTCTTGAATCATCCACAATCTACATGCCATAACCACCAAATCGACATAAAAAACATCACCATTGGCGGACTTGCATTCAGCAAAAGCGTGATGCCTGTGTTTTAAGAAGTGCTCTTTGTCACGGGTAAATGCCAGGGTGTTGGTAAACTTGCCATCTAAAAGATCCTGGCGAACTTTTGAATCTTCAGCGTCGATAGCTTTGATAACCTGGGATAATAATTTAGCGATTTGAGACATTTGGAATTCCTTAAATTAGAGCCCCGGAAGGGGTTAAACTCGTGCAAGTAGCCCTCGTCTCGAGGGTGTTAAAGTGAGTCGAAAATAAATAAATAAATCGAAGAGATAAAACTTAGGCTTTCTGGGCCATTGCTTTCTGGACTTTATTTCTATGGCGGCGGTAGATGAATATAAATTCGCGATAAGCACGACTACCGGGCTTAGGCAAACGTTGATTAAGCTCCTTACGTGGCAGGATTTCACTCAACAAGCCCCATATATGAAAGCAGGTTACTTTTAATTCTTTTGCTATCTCTTCAATATTCATCCCACAATTCCACATTAAAAGAGATTTGCGGCGGCGATCTTCGAAGACATTTTTATCTCTATCTATGTCGTTATAGACACTGAGGGGAACTCGACACCGTGGATTCCAGGACTCATTATATAGTTTTTGGACTTTCTCAAGTTTAACGCCTGTATATTCCGCCACGAATTCAGGGGTAAAGCCCTCGACTAATAAGTGTTTAGCCTGTCGTGTTGGTTGATCATCACTGGGAAGATATTTCTGCAGTGCTACCAGTTTTTCGAATTGAGAATCAGAAAGATTAGATTTGAACATGATTAATTCTCCGAACGTTTAAAAGATCAGGGCAATCAATCTAGTTCTAGTTCTATATGTAATTAGTTTATTTAGTTTATTTGGGATAACAGGGGAGGAGTAATAATCAAAAATTAATAATCTTCATCATAATCATCGTCAAATGTTCTTAACTCTGCAATATAACCGTCTTTCGCGGTATGCTCATAATATTCTTGAGTCTGTTTATCATAAGCCAAATCATCAAGATATTCTTTGCTAACAACCATATCGGTTAAATCTAAAGTTATCATAAGAGTTTTCCTTAATTAACTGAAAGGTAAAAATTATTTATCAAGTAAAACCATCTTGCCCTCTCTTAAGCGGCAATTTTGCCATGCTGGGAAGGGGTTCAATAAATCTCCGGGATTGGCTTCAGTGTCCACAATAATTTCTATCCCTTCGTTTTCTTTTAATAGATTTGCTAGACGAAAGGCTTGATCAGTAAGATGCCAATATTTAGCAGAATTCATTATTTTGCCATCAATGGTGCCTTTAATATTTTTCATCACCTCATAGCCATAGATTTCATCACGCAATACGCTAAGTTTTACCCTTCCTTTACCTTTATATTTAGCTTTAGCTGCCAGATATGCCGCCTTTGCTTCAGAATTCGTCAGAACTGGATAACCGTAAAAATCTTTCTCACGTTTGCCAGCGTCTCTACGGCGTTCTCTGCGTTCTTTTTTAGGTTGGGAAGGGGATTGCATTGCCTCGGGCTTTTCAGGCTGCTGTGCGGCTTGTTTTGGGGCTTCCTGAGGCTGTTCTACTTTAGCGGCAGTCTTTCCGAAAGTCTCTAAGATGCCTTCTGGAATATTTACGCCCTTCTCGATGCACATATCCAACAATTGATCAGGGGTTTTCAGCAATTCGTAATGATTAGATTTGCCTTTTTTAACAATTGAAATAAGCCCAGCATTTTCAAGAGATTTAATAGCGCTGGCTATTTTCCCGCGATCCTTTCTGAGTTGAGTTGCCAGTTTTTGCTCTGAAATATAAATTCCCTCACCGTTAAAATGAAAGCCCACCATTTTTCCATAAATTAACATTTCAAAGTCTGTTAAATAAAAGCGCTCTTTAACTGTTCCCGTCTTTTTATTAGAGATTGTTGTTGCTACCGGTTTATCAAAATCATACTGAATAAAGAAATCGAAAGAGGGGGTAAAAGGTGCCCCCAGTCTATTTCCTGCCATAATTTCCCCCATTAATATATAAAATATTCTCTAATACCCTGCTCATCGCACATCTTGCCAAGCTGATCAGGGGTAATTAGCAATTCGTAGATATTCGATTTGCCCTGTTCTCGTTTAACGTTTATCAGACCTGCAGCTTCTAATGTTTTGATTGCCGACCTTACTGTTTTCTCTGTAACATCATAATCGTCTGCTAATGTCTGCGTCGAAAGCTCTGAGATAATTATTTCTTCACCCTCCTTAAAAGAATAACTTACCATTTCACCATAAATTGTTACCTCCAACAAATTTAAGTGAAATCTTTCTTTATTGGTTGCAGTTTTTGCAATCGGATTTTTAAAAGTGTATTTGATGAAACGTTTAAAAATGGGAGTAAAATTTTCATCGTTGTTTGCCATAATATGATCCTCCAAGATTATTTATCAAAGTAGGTGTTTATATCTTTCCAGCTCACGCTCGATGCGGATAAGGTTAAGTTTTTCTATTGCCGCTTCAATATGTGGGTATTTTCCTTTGTTACGACGGATAAAAGCATAAACAGAATTTTTATAGAACTTGCCGCTAAGCACGTTCTCTACGATTTCGTCAGTAGTCCAGTTTACCAGGGGGCTGACTGGCCCGTTGCTCGCCATAATGAGGCCTCCTATAATTCGAATCAGAATGATATACGGTTAAAAAGAAACGGGAACTAATAGCTCCCGCCAGTTAATTAAGGAAATCCACTATGATGACTTAGTGTATCCCTATGCTTTATATTTTATCAGACATTCGTCAAATTGTCAACAATCTTTTTGTATTTATCTATCATTTTTTCTTCAAGATTGTCGATTGCAGTCACTCCGGCTATGTAGGCAACACCGCACCACAGTACAGCCAGGTTGATGATCGCTATTGCATCAGTAATTTCCACATTGACCTCCGGATCTGTTTCTCCCCCTATTTATAATCTTATCATATTGTCAACCAATTGTCAATGAGAATTATTATCATTTAGGTGTGCTATAGGTACAAGCAAGTCCACAGCAAAGGGGTAAGCATTATTAATGGCCCCTACCGTGTCAAAACCAAAATCACTTATAGCATTTATTCAATAAGATTGTCAATGGCCCACAACATGCCTTCCTGCAGAAGGTTTGATTTTAATCAAATCCACGAAGTGGACCACAGGAGGGAGAGCACTTTTTGCCTTAGGCGCTCTAAAATCAATTCTAACGCGATTTAGAGGTCAGGTAATGCAATTGCACTACTCACCACAGTTAATGCAGCCAGAAGGCCATTTAGGGGCCCTATTTTTGATTTATGAGTGTCATATTACGTGCATGCACGCGCGGGAGACTCTTTGCTGCCTCCTTCCGGCGCTGGCAAGCTTTCGGCAGCGGTCCACATTGTGGGCCTCATGCTGACGCATTCGCCGGACCCACACAGACCCGAAGGGCTTAGCCATGGGCTAAGGTGCCGTAGGCACTCCCACACACAATTGGGTGACGTGTCATGTATGGAATACATTGTCACCCCACACACAGGCCGACGTAGTCGGTTTAGCTGTATAGCTAAAGTCACAAAGTGACCCACACACAGATTGCCTAAAGAGTCGCTCATGCTCTTTAGGCTTTCATTTGTGGGTTAAGCTTTTCCCTTAGAAAACCTTCCCCACTCTCTGATCCCTCCCCATCCCCCCTTGTTGGGGGATTATAGGGGGAGTTCTTTTTATTGATCTATTCTCTTTATCTATTAGTGTGGGAAATCCCAGCATATATATGTAGGAAATTCCCGCATATATATGTTGGAAATACCAGCATATCCCTTTCTGTGTATGGTTGAATATGCGGGAAATTCCAGCATATCGATCCCTATGCATGTGGGAACATGTGGGAAATACCGACAGGTCTGTGTGGCTTAATTTGACTTGATATTGACTAACAAAGGCCTTCGTAGAAGGTTTGAGATGAGCTCAAATCACCATATGTGACTAACAAACCTCTCTCCTCTCTCTTTGCTTTGATTTTCTCTCATGTGTGGGAAATATGCAGATCAACACCCTTTGATTTTATCGACAGGTATGTTGACACGCCCTACGGTTGTGAGGCCCGGGCATCATAAGTATGGCCCCTGGGGCAGTCCATCCTTCCCTCACACAGGACAATGAATACACTCCTTGCAGTCATGAATACATAAAGAACATGAAAGACTGTTCACACCAACACGCCGATAAATTGCCTGAAGAGGCTTACATGGTGGGATTGTTGTGTGGGTAATAGTGATCATGCTAACAGATTATGTTAATCAGATGTAAATTCCGATTTTGTGGTCTGCAGATAGCAAACTATACTGGTTAGATGATCAGGGGAATGACTACAAAACAATCAAAAATGTGGGATATAGACATCTATACTTCTAATGTGCTGTGTGGGGTGTTAGTGCGTCCTAACCTCTAAGTCATTGATTTTAAGTGTTGGGAGAGATGCATTTAACATAATAGATCTTATCTACACTAATAAAGCGCACTACAAAATCTGATTTAAAAATCATGATAAGGAGGCCCAGAATTTACGTACAGTCACCTGAATAAATAATGTGCACAACATACAGCAAAGCTTAAGAATTAACATAATAGCAACGTGGTCAGTAGTGGTGTGATATTTGAGAATTGTTAGAAGAAAAAAGGGAGGTGGGGGAGCGCCTGCCTGGCACCTCAGACGAACATCTGACGGGTATTAATACCGCTAATGGATATTTCTGACACCCACACCCAAGACCGCTTTCAGCACATAGCCATACACCGCACAGGATGCAATTGTGATAACAAAAAATGGGGGTGTAATAGGGTAGGCTGTCTTTCATCAAAATCACTTCTACGACGTTACCAGAGTGATAACAAGAAAACAGGCCTCTAAGATTATCTGTGCCTCGTTTTTAGCTTTTTGTGTGGTTACCAGGTGAAGAGGAAATGTTAAAAACTGTTCATTTTATGCACAAACTAGTCAGGGTGATACCACAAAATGAGGCGCAAGAAATCCAGCTGCAGATAATCTTGCAGCCAGATTTTGCAGTTTTTGAGGGTATGTTAAATTTGACAAAAATAGAGAAAAGGCTTATTAAGATAACTTATTGATTTTATTAGTATTATGAAAAAGGGTTACACCCTCTCTCTTACTCTGTCAACCGGGCGGTTGTGGCATAAAACGGATTAAATCAATAAATAGGCATTAAATACCCATTAAATACCCCTTAAATAGGGGTTAATTGCTCAGGACTGAAAGGAGTGTAAATAGGGGATAAATAGGGGTTAATTGAGGGATAAATAAAAAGGGGCCGTGATGGCCCCCTGGTAGGTCAGAACAGTTTTTTGCTTTTTCTCCAACTAACGCCGCGTTTGCCTATGCTCAGCCAGCCGCCAGCGAATCGGGTACCTGCGGTAACACTAGCTCCCCTGGTGCCTACATGTGCATAAATACCTGCCCCACTGCTACCACCGCTTCTACGGCTTTTTCCGCCATCGATATCGAGGAGAGCACAGATTGCACCCCACAAAAAGCCAACCAACCAATATACATATGCTAAGCCTAAAACACCCCAGGTTACCGCCCACCCCTCTAGACTAGTGGGGAAGTAGAAAGCATTGAGAACAGCATTTATAGGACGGATCAGGAGAGAATCTATAAAACCAATATCCACATGAAACGGGCCATCACCGAACTTGCTACTGCCAATAAACAAGGTAGCAGGGTAAAAACAGATAGCCATTAACCAAGGCCCGGCTATCAAAAACGCTGCAGTGTACTGAAAGAACATTTTTACCAGTTCTTTAAAAAGCCTTTTATTTACTGATTCTTTGTCTTTCTGGAATAACATAGCGGTACCCCTTTGCGAGAAGTTGAATTTAGTTAATAACCTGTTGGACCGTTTACATTACTTAGCTTTCTTGAATCTCCCGTCCTCCTTTCTTTCGATATTGTGGTAGTCGGCATAGGCTTTCAGCCTTCTGTGCACGGTGGCTATCCCCACACCGAAGGTTTTAGCAATAACCTGTCGTGGTGTTCCCTCCTCGACCATCTTAAACATCTGTGCCGCTACATCCATTTGTGCGGCTATCTCCATTTGCTTTGCCTTTGCTTTAACTTCAGCTATCAGCTCTTCCCTCAGTCTCCTGATATCTTTAGCCCCCGTCATAAACTCCTCTCAATGCTGTTCATAAACTCATCTCAATGATGATTAATACAAAATCTAAGACTACCAGACCTATTAAAAATGCTTTGCCTCCTTTGCCCATCTCATACCTCCACACACAGAGCTAACATCAGGGCTAACACTCCAACCACCTCAATTGCCTTAACCATGTGTGGGTGATGAAACCTAGCCTTTTGCCATGCGCTGGCACTGTTCTTGATACCCATATCTATAACCTTTTGCGAGAAGTTGATTTGTTTGCTCGGTTGGGTGCTATCAATGCTCCCCTTCCTTGATTCGAACTATAGCCGGGTAAATCCCCGGAAAACATTGATATTGATCAAAAGATATCTATCACGAATGAAAAAGTTATGATAGATGCTATGAGATGACGTATTGATGGGATTGATAGAGGTCTGAAAATACCGTTACCACGCTAATTATTAGAATTTATATAATCAGGGTGTTGACAATTTGAGAGAATACTGATATAATATACATATACACCGTAAATCTTTGGTGAAAGTGATTTGCCGTATTTTCCTCCAAAGTAAAGGCGACCAGGTAGCGGTGCCGCCTTATAAATAACACTACCCTGATCATCGTTGAGTGGTCGATTAATTCTCCTATTGGGCTAGTTATCCACACAGTTTTCTTTTGCGGGTTTTCTGTGTGGGTAGCTATCCCGAAAGGTATTTCCCCGCTGATGTGACCGCAGCCTGAACTGATTCGGGGGAGTGCCTTTCGTGATAGTGCTCTCAAGCAACCGTAACCATGTGCTATCAGCCAACTTTGTTGGTTTTCCTCATGTGGAATAGCCCCCGCTTGGACGGTGCGGGGCTATCTCCCTCTTCTTATATCAATCTCCCTTTTAATAGATTTCCGGCATAACTTTTCGGCCCGAGCCTGTCGTAGTTCTAGAGGTTATGCCGGAACTCTTTGAGGGGAGTTAATTTAAATCGCAGGTGATCAAATGAGAGATATGACTATCCGCACACGCGGACACATCATTTCATACGCCGCAGATGAGCAATTCTCTATTCGTGACGTGGAAGTGAAAAATAAAGTTAAGGCTGAGATCCCGGCCGGCACTGTTGTTGTGGTGACTGAGGCTGGCGAGGTTGAGACCTTCGTTAAAGCAACGCACACCGGTAAAACTCCGCTGCTGGTTGTAGAACGTGCTGAGGTTGGTGATGCTTTTATCGTTGTTGCCAACAAAGGCTGTTATATCAATCCGGCCTACGTGGATAAAGACGGCTTAGCCGCTGTTATCGCTGCCAGCAATGGCGATCTGCGTGTTGCACAATAAGGAGGTTGAAGATGGCTAAAAAAGAATTCGAAGTTCGCGATCTGTGTGGTCTGATTAAAGACATCCCGCTGGATAACCAGATTATTTCAGCAATGGATATCTTTAACACTACTGCTCTGTGCAATACCTTTAAATTTGAATATGACAAAGTCCGCCAGGTGAAACAAACCGCTTTCGGTCAGTATCCGCGCTACGGTGAACAGATGGCGACCATTACCGCAGATGAGCGTGAAACGGGCACGGGTGATATGGCATTCACTGCCGCATCCAGTGCTATTTATCCTTCTGACTGGCAGGGTATTCGTGTTCCGGGCAAAGATTCCGAAGAGAATTTAGAGTCTGTTACCGCTCGGCGTGTTATTCAGTTGGGTGAAGGCTTACGCCAGACCCATGAAGAAGCACGCCAGCTTGCTCTCTTTGAGAACAAAATTATCCTCACCAAGGGTAAAGAACTGAATGTGTGCGAACTGCTGGGCGCACAGCAAACCACCTCGGAAGTGGATTTAGCTAAAGATATCCTTAAACAGCTGCAGGACCTGGTTGCACTGAGCAAGATTAAACAGCGTGGTGTCGTTCGCGCTCTTCGTGGTTTCACCCTGTTCTGCCGTGCTGAGCTCTTTGCTGCAATTCAGACTGATGAACTGTTGAGAAAAGTGCTGTTGTTCGGCAATCAGAATATTACCGACAAAGGTCTGATGTTCCCTGAGGATATTCTGCCGGGCTTCCCGACCTTCCGCATTCCGGGCTTAGCCCTGCGTGTGGTGCAAATGGATAGTCTGCCAGAGAATACTGCTTATCTGGTCCCACAATTCCAGCCACATGCGTTAGGCGATATGGTGGGCGTTTATACTCAATTTTTCGGCCCTTGCGCTCGCAACTTGAAGCTTGCAAACGGCGCTGCACGTGAAGCTTTCATGTATATGGAAGAGTCCAGAGGTAAACGAGAAATCTTCATTGAATCCTCTTATGCTTTCATGAACATGATGCCTGAGGTTGTGGTTAAAGTGAGTGTTAGTAACTCCGCCGCCGCTGCTCTGGCAAAAGCCAAGGCTAAATAAGGTCCTTCTTCGAAGGCCAAATAAAAGCAAAGGGAAGAGGTGAGAGATCGGGGATAGGTCTTTCCCTCTTCCCTTTTTTTATTATCCCCGTCTTAAGTTTTTGAGGTGTCTTTTATGAAAATTGTTTTATACGGCGACCGTGACGACGTGCCTTTTGATATTATCCATATCGATGACGAGGATCTGCCGGAATTCCTGCGTATCTCCACATTTGCCGCCTGCTATGACGTTAGCCGCCAGGCTATGCACAAGTACCGTGAATATAATAAATGCACCTGGGCCGAGACTTTCGAACATTTTATTGCACGCAAACAAACCCAGGACCGCAAAAAAGCCCTGAATGCGCATAATCGTTTTGCAAAATAACGATAGATAGCCCTGTCTTTTTATCAGAATTCACACAGGGCCACCAAAAGATTCAATTTGGAGGCATGTTTAATATGGCTAGTGATGCTCTGACAGCTGCAAAACAAGCTGAGTCGAGATCTCCTGCATTCACTGTTATGTGTGGGGGATATTCACAAAACAAAAATATAATGGATGGCTTCAACTATACCGATAATGTGGCTATCTTCTTTGACTCTATCTCTGATGTCAGCTATTCGTTCCCTGTTGAGAAATCGAGCTATGCGGTCGAGGATGGCACCACCATGTCAGACCATGCCGTCATTAAAGATAAATCTGTCAGCTTTACGGGTATTATTACCTCTTCCCCTCATATCATCCGGAAAGAGAACTACATTGACCGGAACACTGATCCAGATAATCCCCGTGAGTCTATGCGCCCTGCTGCCGCTGTTCAGGCACTTATGGAAATGAGAGACAAGCGCCAGCTAGTCAGCCTGGTGAGTGAAGATGCCGGACTCCTTGAGAACTTCATCATGACGAAATGTGAAGTTAAGCGTAGCTCTTCCTCTGGCGACTGCATCACTATTGATTGCACCTTTGAAGAATTCCGCACCTTCAAGGTGAAGATGGTCGAAAATGCCGGAGTCTTCACTAACAGCAAGAAGGTGAACAAAACACAGCAAAAGGGTGCTGTTAACAGTGCTAAAGAGGGTAGTAACGCTGGCAATGCTGCTACGAAATCCACCAGGGCTAAGCATCGCGGGGAATATGCACAGGGAGAGGCAGCGGGAAAGATTGCCGCAGGTGATAAGTCTGTTGTGTCGAACGAGTTCCACGAAACGATGATCGATAAGGCCAACATGTTGCTTGATGACATAACGGAGATCAATAAATGAGTCCTAAAGTCCGGTGCACCATAGACAAGCGCATGATGGATAAGCTGCATAAAGAGCTCTCACAGATGGAAGGTGTAGCGGTTGGCTGGGATGACGGAAAGCACTATAGCGGCCTGAATTATGCCACACTGGCAGCAATTCATTCTGAGGGGTGGGGTGATTTGCCTAAGCGCTCCTTTATGGAATCTGCACACGCTGCAATGCTCTATGAGAGCCTGAGACACACAAAAGCCCTGATTAATGCAATCGTAAAGGGTGGAAGCTCTGAGGCCGTCAGGAAGCGAATTGGCAAGCGATACGCCGACATTTTGGAGACTATCCTGATTAGTGGGCAATTCAGCAATAACAAGGTATCCCCACAATGGGCAAGCTATAAAGGCTTCAATGATGCCATGCGCCACTATGATGATTTGATCGGTGCAATCAAATACTGGTCAAATGTGGGGAGAGGTTGAAAAAGACAATAGTGTTCTTTTGAGGCCGTAGTGATACACCACAAATCAGCCCCTTTCCACTTCTTTTTCTCGCGATTGGTCCCTTGTGAGAATCCTTTATCAGGTATGCATTGTCCCGTGCATGAGCGGTCGATAGAGCCAGCCTCTTTCCCGGACTGGTTAGGATTTAGTGCGCTGATTGAGCGCCGCTATCACTGTTAGCCTGTTTATCGTTGCCTGGTTTGTGCATCACTGCACCCCCTGGGCACCGGACCCGCCTCAAAGGTCGGATCATCACAATTGGCGGGGCGGTTTTATAGTCGCTTTAAGGTTTATAGGCCGGAGTTGACTTACCTTCCGGCAACCTGCTAACATTAGTCTCGCGAGAGGTTGATTTTTGTTAGCAGGTTCGCCCCGCATCAAAAGGATACCGGAGAAGAGCCCCTTTGTTAACACTTAGGGGCTTTTTTCTTGCCTGGAGTTTATCCGGTTAAGCTAACTTATTGATTTTGATCACAATATCAGTAAAGCTGCACTATCTTCCAGCATTAGAAAAGCTGATTAGATTCCTGTGTGGCTTTCCAATCCAACTGATCGCTGACTTCCTTCTGGATCACCCTGGCAATTCCCCCCTCATCAATGGTTATCTCCCATTTGCCGGAGATCTCACCATGAGGCACCACATTAACCTGAGCAGGTTGATAGCCGCCATTCTGAATAGCCGTACCCGTGCTAGGAGTAGGACGTGACGGGCTAATTGTTGGATATGGATTAAAGGAAGCTCCTTTGCTGATGTAGCTATGGTTATAGGCCCCTGGCTTGGTCATAGCATCCTGCTCATCACTGAGAAGGCCTTTAGATTTAGCCCACTCCCCGAACTGATCAGCCTTGCTTTGCATCCATCCTCTGAACTTCTCACCTACCGTCTTAGCGCCAAGTGCGCCAGCGACACCAACACCCACACCTGCGGCACTGCCAGCGGCTAATGCTGTTGTTGGGCTTCCAGCGACTGCCCCGCCAGCACCCTTAACGAGATTGCCCAGACCTGGAATCTTGCCTATCAGAGAAATCAGTTGGGTGACAAGTGAAACAAATCCGGTTAGAGGGGAAAGCAGTGTAGTAATAACTTTCAGACCAGCTAAGCCAACCACCAGTTTTCCGATAAGCTCGCCAACCTCTGATCCGGTCATGCCGAACTCTTTAGCCTTAACCTCGATATAGCCCTTAGCGAAGCCTACCCAATACATGATCTCACGCATGGCAGCCCCGACTGCCTCACCAAACTGTTTTGCCGCGCTCCCGCTGCCGTCCATATCAGTGGTGAGGTCTTCGAAGATGGAGATTAGAGATTCAGATAAGCTAATAACGCCATCTGCAGGATCTACAACACCCATAAACTGAATCGCCAGCTCGTTAAAGCTGTTTTTCATGCGCTGCATTGCTACTTCTGGCTGTTTCATGGATTCAGCAAAAGCTTTAGTTTCTTTTGCAGCACCCCAGATTTTCACCAGAGAAGGAAGAAGCTTGTCCAGGGTGATTTTGCCATCTTTAAGGGCTTTATCGAATTCCTGGGCATTCTTGATGATTCCGGCATCAATAGCGGCCTGTTGGAAGTCTTGTTGTGAGCCTGCAAAGGCTTCTGCCAGCTGCCCCCGCAGCTCCTCCGCCATGACTTTATTTTTTGAAGCCATTTGTTGGACCGCAACAAGCGCCCTGTTTTGTTGCTCACCAGTAGCACCCACTGAGCGGCCTTTAATAGCCATAGCCTCAAAAAGAGCCTGCTTATCAGATTCCTTCATGGTGGGGGTAGCGGCAGCAAAACGCATATAGCCGCCTTCCATCTCACGCTGATCCATCCCGTAGGTGTAGGCTGTGTTCTTGATGAAAGCCATCTGTTGGTCAGTCTTGGCTTTATCATCCTTGTTCTGGGCCATTAAACCGAAGTAGGCACTGTTGCGATCTGCAAGGCTGCTCATAGCACCACTAACAGCACGCTGAACACCCCAGCCAGCGGCAGTAAGGCCGATAGCTATCTTGCCTAAAGTGGAATTCAGTTTCCCCAGGTTGTCATGCAGCTTGGCCCCTGTGATCGCAACTTTATCCAGTCTGCTCTGGAATTTTCCGGCTTCTGCTGTTGCCATCTTCATTTCAGCTCTGAGTCGGGCCATTTTCTGATTATAGGTCTGCAGGTTGATAGCCCCTTTAGCATAATCAGCATTAACTCTCTGAATTCTGGATTGGAACTGAGCAACCAGAGAGCCATCAAACATGCTGCTGATTCGTGCACTGTTGGCCCCT
>ERZ1034818.331-NODE-331-length-13738-cov-9.125192_pt1 | contig 13738 bp, 9 predicted proteins | sample MGYA00520595_ERZ1034818 | MGnify/ENA primary metagenome ERZ1034818 (study PRJEB33766, sample SAMN09781689) | gut metagenome | biome: gut microbiome | host: Homo sapiens | place: Madagascar | study: EMG produced TPA metagenomics assembly of the PRJNA485056 data set...
ATTCCATGCTCTTCCATGAACATCATAGCTTTTGCCATCTGCTTCAGGTTAAAGACTTTCGCCCAACGCGCATATCCCGCGCCTTTGCCCGCCTGCATTTTGGCACGGACATCAATCAGGAACGACAGCTCCGCCTTCTGATGCGGCTGCGCCGACCGTGCGCTTGTGCGGTTTTTCCCAGCAAATTTGCTTCTGTGAACCGCATTTCCGGCAATCACTTCGCAGAGTTCTTCAACCGAATATCCTTTACCAAGAGAGCGGAAACGAATAAATCTGGCGTGGCCTTTTCCCCGCAGTGCAGGCTGTTTTCCATCTTTATACTCGTATCCTGCTTCCTGCAAAATTCCAATCAGTTCCCGGAAGTCTTTTGGTTTTCTTTCCAATGCCGCATCAATGGCCTTGCAGATTTCATCTCGCTGCGATTTTTTCTCCGGGTATTCCGTTCTCTTCTGCCGCTCTCCATAGGGCTTCCGGATAATGACCGACAACCGGTGTTCCAGGCAGACGATATCACTGAGCCTTGCCAGTGCAAGACCGGATAAGCGAAAATCTCGAAATTTTCTGGTGCAGTCTAATGTAGTCGAATTAAAAATAATGTGGTTATGAATGTGCGCACGATCAACATGGGTAGCCACGATAAACGCGTGTTTTCCCTTTGTGAATCGCATGGCTGTCTCATACCCAACCTTGTTCGCCTCCTCCGGCGTGATTTCTCCGGGCTTAAAGGATTGCCGAATCTGATATGCAATCACATCATGCGCCTGGGTTCTTCCCGTGATATGCTCATACTGCCGTTTGGAAAGCAGAAATTCTTCATCACAGGTCTTTGCGTCACAGGCATACGCACTGATGTATTTTCCATCTTCCGTCTTTGCTGCATTCTCAGAATAATCAGTACGGTCAGCGAGACACTGCGCTACCGTCTTTCCTTTATTGATATGCAGCGCAATTAGTCTTGTAGCCGCCATTTTCATATTCCTCCATCTTAAAAGAGCTACCCGAAGGCAGCTCTTACCAATCTACTATTCTCATTTTAACATCCGTTCCCGGTCATAAGCTCCCTGCAAATAAACGGCCTGCTTGATGATTTCTTCCATATCGAAATAGACGCACATAATGCTTTCGTACAGCTTCCACACATTAGATTCGCTGCCTCCCACCATCTCCATCAGCTGGTCTTCCATCTTCGATTGCTCAGACTGTTTTTCCTGATACGCGGTCTCTTCCACAAAATGATTCTCTCCATCTGTTTCCTCGTACCGTAAATCATAATAATCTTTCATAAACTGAATATCCATCGAATCCCCCCTGAACTTAAATTGTCAAAACATCCTCTACACGCTCACACAGCTGTTCCATCAGTTCCATGATGCCGCCCGCACCAACCGCAGCTGCGAACAACCCCATCTCAATCAGGGTCAGCAGGAACACATCCGTCCAGCTCGCCCGAACCACAGAATAGATACCGCAGCCAAGAACGAAAAGCATAACCGGCGAAAGTACCCACAGGGATAGCTGCATCAGCAGATTCCAGATAAAGCATAGAAATCGCAGAAAAAATGCAACCGGCAGCAACAGGATTTTCAACATCATCTTCAACAAAAAACCTACGATCTTCATGGATTTCACCCCTTCGTTTTTCTTTTCATCTTCATTTTACTGTACCCGCTTGCCAAACACCACGATGTCAATAGGAAGACCACAAAAATATGTAACGGCACAGACAGTTTCATCTGTGCCATGTGCTGTAGAAATCCCGCACATTTGCGCCGTCAGCGAATATCAGAAAGCCTCTTCAGGATCAGCTTCTGCATCTCCCAGAGTTCATCCAGTCGCTTCTGCAAATCCCGTATATCCTCCGCATAGATGCTTCCAGATTCATTGGCGCGTTTTGCGTACTGGTTCAGGTTATTGCTGCATCGGCGAAGAAGGGTGGATACCTGCGCCACATCCGACAAATCAAGATTTACGCAGTACCCATCCATCGCCATCTTTCTCATATAGGCACCGGTATTGCGGATGCCTAATTCTTTCTGCTTTTCACGAATCCTCGCCAGCTCTTCCGGGTTTACCCGGACATTGATCCAGTGTTCCCGAACACTCATAGTGCCACCTCCTCATCATCTCGATGTGCCATCGGCGGAATGCGACCGGCACGGTCACGCAGTTCTGCCAGGACAGACGGTTTTTCCGTTGTTTTCTCACGGTCAGGATCATCATTTCCACGGTCATCCATATTCAGCAGAGCGTCCAGTTCTGCCAGTCTTGCACTCTTTTCTGCCAGTTCTGCCTCCTGGGGGAACGGCTTTCCAAGCTCGGCCTGCGCCGCTTCCTGCTGGCTCCTAAGACTGTCCAACTGCTGTTCCGCCTTTTCCAGCCTTGCAGGAATCCCGGCAAGAGCATTGTCCAGACGCTGGATATTACCCGCAGCACTGGTGCCAATGGGTACCCGGTGGGTCATCTCGCCTTTCAGCAGTACCTGATACTCTTTCTGAAAGCTGTCAAATGCCAGTTCCATCTTGAAACCACGATAGCTTCCAAGCGGCACCGGCTCCAAACTCTGATTGGCTTTACAGACCGCAAGGATTGCTTCACCGGCCTCTGCTTTTTCAATAAAGCGTGTGCCCTTCACCTCCATGCCGCAGAATCTCTCTTCCGGCAGCGGATGTGCCTCCACCGTCCGAATATCCGACTGAAATCCTTTGATGAACCCCTGCGTTTTCTCAATCTCCGCAGGGAAATATTTCATCAGCTTATCTTCCAATCGGTACTGCTGGCTCTGATGGTCTGCTTTCAGCACTTTCAGTCTTGCAACATCTACATCCAAGTCCATTTTCTCCTTGATCTGCGGGTCTCCTGCACAAAGTGCCTTGATCTCCGCATAAGAAAGAGCCTGTTCATCCACATCATCACAGGAACGAACCGGCGATTTGCTGGTCATAATCTGGCTGATGAACTTCTGCTTATTCTCCAGTGTCTGATAGAGATAAGCGTCAAAAGTTCCTTCCGTCACATACTGATAAACCTGTACTTCTTTGTTTCGGTTGCCCTGACGGATGATACGACCATTTCGCTGGGTCATGTCCGCAGGCCGCCAGCCTACATCCAGATGATGCACGGCCACCAGTCTGTCCTGCACGTTCGTGCCTGCACCCATCTTCTGTGTCGAACCTAACAACACCCGAACCTGCCCGGTACGGACTTTGGCAAACAAATCCTTCTTTTTTGCCTCGGTATCCGCATCATGGATAAATGCGATTTCTTCCTCCGGTACACCGGACTGGATAAGTTTAGCGCGGATATCCTCATAGACATTGAAGGTTCCATCGTTCTTCGGTGTGCTGAGGTCGCAGAACAGCAGCTGGGTCAGCTTATCCGACTGTCCTTCCTCATAAATCCGAAGCACATTCCGCACACAGGCGTTGAGCTTGCTGTTGGGGTCATCCGGCAGAAGAGGATTCATCAGCCGCTGATCCAGTCCCAGCTTTCTGCCATCCGATGTGATTTTCAGCATGTTATCGACCGACGGGTCTACTACGCCAGAATGCACAGCCGCCGCCCGTTCCGAAAGCTCCGCCACCATTGCCTGCTGATGCTCCGAGGGCTGTACTACCACGGTTTCAAATTTTGCCTCCGGTACCGGCAGATGCAGCTGATCGGAAGTCTTGATATCCGCCACTTCCTTGAACATGTTCATCAGCTCCGGCAGGTTGAAGAACTTTGCGAATCTCGTTCTTGCCCGATATCCGGTTCCTTCCGGTGCCAGCTCAATGGCCGTGGTGGTCTCACCAAAGGTAGAAGCCCAGCTATCGAAATGGGTCAGTCCTTTCTGCTGCAACGTGCCGTACTGGAGATAGCGCATCATGGTGTAAAGCTCTGTCATGCTGTTGCTGACCGGGGTACCGGTCGCAAAGATGATGCCGCGCCCGCCTGTCAGCTCGTCCATATACTGGCACTTCATAAACATATCCGAAGATTTCTGTGCTTCCGATGTTGATAAGCCTGCAACATTGCGCATTTTTGTGTAGAGGAACAGGTTCTTAAACGCGTGCGCCTCGTCTACAAACAGCCGGTCTACGCCCAGCTGCTCAAAGGTAATCACATCGTCCTTTCGGTCGGTTGCCCGGAGTTTCTCCAATCTCGCCTCCAATCCTTTCCGGGTCTTTTCCATCTGTTTAATAGAGAAACGTTCGCCATTCTGGGATTTCATCTCAGCAATGGCGTTTTCGATTTCATCAATCTGGGCAGTTAAAATCCGCTCCTGCCGTTCTGCGGACACCGGGATTTTCTCAAACTGGGAATGCCCGATGATAACTGCATCGTAATCGCCAGTGGCAATTCGTGCGCAGAACTTCTTTCTGCGGGCGGTTTCAAAGTCCTTTTTGCTTGCCACCAGCAGTTTTGCGCTCGGATACAGGCGCAGGAACTCGTTTGCCCACTGAAGGGTCAAATGATTCGGAACGACGAACATGGATTTCTGGCACAGCCCCAGCCGCTTTGCCTCCATAGCAGAAGCGGCCATCTCGAAGGTCTTGCCGGCACCCACTTCGTGAGCCAGCAGCGTATTGCCGCCGTACAGCACATGGGCAATGGCATTCTGCTGGTGTTCCCGCAGCCGGATTTCCGGGTTCATGCCGCCAAAGCGGATATGAGAACCATCGTACTCACGGGGACGGGTACTGTTGAACAGCTCGTTATACTTTTCCACCAGTTCCGCACGGCGATAAGGGTCTTTCCACACCCAGTTCTGGAACGCATCCTTAATGGCCTGCTGTTTCTGCTGGGCAAGAGTGGTCTCCTTTTTATTCAGAACCCGCTTCTGCTTGCCGTCTGCATCCTCCACGGTATCGTAGATACGGATATCCCGCAGATTCAGCGTATCCTCCAGAATCCGGTAGGCGTTGGCTCGGCTGGTGCCGTAGGTCATATAGGCATGGACATCATTCCGGCTCGGTGTACTCTTACCGGTGATCTGCCACTCTGCCGTCATGGGAGAGAATTTTACTTCGATGTTCCGGCGCAGATAAAACGGCGGTTCAAAGGTTTCTTCCATAAACTGCTGGATATAATCCCGATTGACCCATGTGGCACCAAGGCGCACATCAATCTCTGACGCATCCAGGTCTTTCGGCTGCGCCTTTCTCAGATACTCCGTGTTCACCGCAAAGGCAGGGTCAGAAGCCGCAGCCAGTTCTGCCACGCGGAGCTTTTCCCGGACGTTACCGGACAGATATTCATCAGCTGTTACCCAGCCGGTTTCCTCACCGCCTTGCGTCATCGGGTCTTTGAAAATGGCACCATGCAGTTCCTGCCGAATTTTTTCATATTCCCCCGGCGTTCCTAAAAGCTCCGACATATAGGGCAAATCCACTCTGCCGCGCTCTCCGATGGAAATTGCCAGAGCCTCAGCCGGAGTATCTACGCTGGTAACAGCCCGTTCCGGTCGAATCGTCCGTTTGGTGAACATATCCGCCTTGGATTCCAGCTTACCGTTTTCGTCTACATTTTCCAGAGAGCAAAGCAGATAATAAGACGAATCTTCTGAAAAAGCCTGCGCATTTGCACGGGAGTTGATAAGCCCGTATTGATCGGCGAATCGGTCATAGGCCACATTCAGTTCCCGCTGTTTCTTGGCAATCGCGTCCTCCGGATAATCGTTCAGCTGGTAGTCGATCAGTTCCTGCACAATGGTGCGAAGCTCCACCATGCCCTTGATCCTGCCGGTGGCTGTCGCAGAAAGGTCGGCCTTTCGCATGATGCTGTTCTCACGGAAGTAGACATCCCCATCCACTACTGCATAGGAGAAGTTCTTTACATTGGGGTCTGCCGGAATGGTTTCGCCCTGCAAGGACAGCTCTTCCTCCGGTGCCAGCTCCTGCGCTTCATAGTGACCGCCGATGTGCTGCACAGCCTCATGCAGATGGTCTCCCAGATCCGCACCTGGAATCGGGATGACCGTACATTCTTCCTTGCCGTACTGGGTGCTTTCCGTTGTAATCTCACCCAGCACCATTTCTGGGTGGTCAACAAAGTAGCTGTTGAGGGTTATGCCCTCCGAAGTCAGCCCCAGATGCACCCAATCCGGCTCGATATCAATGGGATGGTCTCTCTTTTGCAGGAAAATGATATCCGACACCACATCTGTACCGGCATTGGCACGGAATGCGTTGTTTGGAAGTCGGATGGCTCCCAGCAATTCTGCCCGCTGTGCCAGATACTTTCGTGCGTCCGGATTCTTGGAATCCATCGTATAGCGGCTGGTAACAAAGGCCACGATACCACCGGGACGAACCTGATCCAATGCCTTGGCAAAGAAATAGTTGTGGATAGAAAATCCGAGTTTATCATAGGGCTTATCGCTGACACGGTAGTTGCCAAAAGGCACATTGCCGACAGCCAGATCATAGAAGTCGCGCCGGTCGGTGGTTTCAAAGCCTGCCACCTTGATTTCTGCCTGCGGATACAGCTTCTGCGCAATGCGCCCGGTGATGGAATCCAGTTCCACACCATACAGTCTGCTTCCCAGCATGGAATCCGGCAACATACCGAAGAAGTTGCCGACACCCATCGACGGTTCCAGAATATTGCCTTTCTCAAATCCCATACCGTCCAATGCTTCATAGATTGCACGGATCACGGTAGGGCTGGTGTAATGCGCATTCAGAGTCGAAGCCCTGGCTGCGGCATATTCTTCTTCCGTAAGAGCTGCTTTCAGTTCCTTATATTCGCCAGCCCATACAGTTTTCTCTGCATCAAAAGCATCTGCAAGTCCGCCCCAGCCGACATAATTAGCCAGCGTTTCCTGTTCCTCCGGTGTCGCATCCCTGTGCTGGTTTTCCAAGGCTTTCAGCGTGTAGATAGCATCCATGTTGGCACGGAATTTCTGTTTGGGGCTACCTTCACCGAGATGAAAACTGTTAATGCGATAGTTCTCCGCATGTTTCGCTTCATGCTCTGCCCGGAACGATTCTTCCTCAGCCGCATTAGCAAATGTTTGAACTCTCCCATCAATCACAGCTGTTATCGGGAGCTGATCCAATGCCTCATCCGACCATACAGTACCTGTATTCTCAATAACTTTTCCGGGATTCAAATCAACCACCATATTATGCAGGTGAATATTATCCTCATGCCCCAAAAGTCTTGCCAGATTTTCCTTGCTTTCCGAGCGGAAGATCGGATACACGGAATCCGGGTCCCGAAGCTCCACATCGAAAAGCCCGACTTTTTCAATCGTAAATGCCTTTCCGTCCAGATACAGCGTATCGCCGACACGGTAATCCGGCTGCACCGGAGCTGCCGGTTCTGGCTGCACAGTTGCAGGCTCTTTTTCAGTCTCCATAGCTCTGCCGCGAATCTCCTGCAACGCCTCTGACGCGCTCACATAGTCGGCAAATGTCTGCACTTTTCCGTCCGAATATCCGTAATACTCTTCTTTAACATAATCCCAAATGGCAAACGCATCCTTAGAATCCGGAAAATTATCGCCGGTCATCGTGACTACATATCGTTCATCCGGTGCATAGCCTGACTCTCTGGCAAGTTCTCTGGCGTGTTCCTGCATTTCCAGCACCAGAGGATCTGCCTCTGCATGAGTCAGTTCCGGTGCTTCTTCGGATTCCACATCCGGGAATGGAATGTCCTGCTGCAAATTCTGTTTGCTCTGCTCAACATAGAGCCAGTCTTTGGCTTCCCGTTCCTGGACTTTTTCAATCAGCTGCTGACGGTAGGTCTCTGCCTCCCATTCGCTGGTAAACTCCTCGCTGACACCATCCGGCTCTACATGAATGCCGTCCTGAATATCATCCCAGACCGCATAGCCATCGTCAGTTTCCATCACGGTAAAACGCTGGGGTGCCGCCAGTTCACTCCGGGCATAGACACCCGCAGCCGTATTCAGCATATTGTCCACATGTTCATTTCCGGTATCGTAGTGTTCCAGTGGTGTTGGCGGAAATACATGGGCGGCAGTCGGCATAGGAAGCGGCGCGCCGTATTCCTGCTCCAGCTTCCGATACTCTTCCATTTCCAGCGCGGTAAGATATTGACCATTTTCCACAAGCCGGTCTAACCGCTTATCCACCGCCGACCATGTGAGGCGCACCTCCCGGTCATGGCCGTAATTGCGAAGCAGAATGCCTTTCCCGTTATAATCGGCAAAACCGCGACTGCCATCCATAAAGGTATAGCTGTGACCACCGATACCGTATTCCGCTTTCAGGAATGCAGCTCGTTCTTTTGCGTCCCCTTGCTGCTGATACAGAGCATAAATACGGATTTTCCCGCCTTCAAAATTAGAACCCGTCCGCAGCATCCGGTCGATTTCATCCTCAGAAATGATAAAAGCGGAGGGCTTTTCGCTCTCCGCTTCTCTGGCTGCATTTTCTGCCGCCGCATCAATTTTCTGAATCTGCTCTGCTTCGGACTGAAACAGGCTCATAAAGTTCAACTGTTGATAAGTTCCTTCAGAATGACTTCCTCTGCCTGCGCTTTCAGCATGTTCATGTGCTGCACCCAGGCCATCTGGTTCGATTTCTTGTCCGGTGCCGGATTCGCTTTCAGAAGCTCCGTCATCATCTGCTCCATCCGTGCGGTCGCGGTCTCCTGAATCTCCCACAGGTGCGGGTACAGCTTCTCGGTCAGAATCAGGTGATTGTACAGCAGCGTGTTGTTCTCCTGCAGGAACGCTCTGCGCATCCTCCCGTACTTGCCCAGAGGCTTCTGTTCCTGCACCGACAACTGGATGTCCGGAATCAGGTAATCGCCGTTCTTCGTGTAATTCAGCTCCATCATAATTTTGGCTCCTTTCTGCTTGCTTATCTCTTTCATAGGTTCGGATCGTGCGTTCAATTTCCCGGAAGATCTGGCTGGACATTTCGCTGACCGCAGTTCCCAGCACATTGGCAGCGGCCTGCGTATTAAAATCAAAGATGTCCAGAAAATCCTCGTGTTCAAAATAGTCATCTGCATTGCCCACCGTCCGGGTAAAGACGGAATATGCGATACTGACAGCGGCAGCTCTCTTAAAGGAAGCTCCGATGTTGAGTTCATCATATCCTTCCAGGTAGGAATCTGCAACGATGTCGCTGATCTGCCTGCGGTTTTCCTCCCAGTAATCCCTTGCAAGGCGTTCTGCCGCTTCCATGATATGATTTTCCAGAGACCCGGCACCGGCAGGAACATCAAACGCTGCATCCAGTGCCCGAATGATTGGCTGCTCATGCTCCGCGTTCATTTTCCAGAGCTGCACCAGACGGGAATTCTTCCGTTCTCCGGTATCTGCCACATCAAATACATACCGAAGTCTCGGCTGCTCCCCGCGCATATCCAAAAGAGCAATGCCCTTGGAGCCACGCTTCACATAGCGGTTCATCCGGTCATTCCAGAGATCGTACTCCGCACAGGCCGTTGCTTCTGGTCTCTGCTTATAGATCATCAGCTGCTCCGCAAAAGGATACTTATAAAGCCGCGCGGATGTGGTTAAAAACGCTGTCCACTGCTCTTTGCTGCCAGTGATCTGCGCCGCAGCTTCCTGCGCCATCTGCATATAATAAGCCGTTTTCGTCATCATCTGTCTTTTTCCTCCTCTCCTTTATTCGTCCGGATATAAATCCAGTGCCTCATATTCTGCATCTGTCATCTCTGCCAGTTTTGCAAGCAGCGAGGCCGTCCACCTGCGCAGATTTCTGTCCCTTCCGGTCAGACTTTTCTGCATCTTTTGAAGCTCTTCGATCAGCCCTGTCCGTGTGCCAGGGCTGTAAAGCATCATGAGCATCCATTCGTCATCCGTAAAACGCATTTATAACTCCTTTTCTTCGCAGCACCTGCGAGGCGGTACAGGCGGCACAGCCTCCTGCTTTTCCTTCAGCTGTTCCAGAACCGATGCTTTCTCCGTCGGTTCTTCCTTCTTTCCGTTATTGATCACGCCATCAATCATGCCGTAATCATCTTCCATTGCCATTTCTGCGGCTTTCAGGTAATTCTCCGGTTTCAAAAATCCGGGCAGTTCCTGGAAGCCGATGGAATCTACATAGTGACAGCTTACAACACCATTCTGCCGTAAAGCCACGATGTCAGACACAGAAAGACTATGCCCAGTAAAATCATCAGGGCGGGAAACATTGAATTTCGCATACAGTTCCTCCAACATCGTATTCTGATCCTTGTAGGGAAGCAGCGGAGCCGTATATACCACTTCATAATGGTCAATATTCGGCTCCAACCCCATTCGTTCCAGTTCGCGCATAGACGAAAAGCGTTCATATACCGTATCCTCACTGCGGCGAAGCTGCAAAATCGCATACTGGTCAGTAGCACTGTCGAGAAATGCCATCATCTTCTCATCTGGTGCCTGATTTCCATGCACTTCATCCCATTTTTCAATTCTTGCCATCATTCATTTCTCCCTTCTCCATAAACGGCAGGCCGTTTTCCTTTGCCTCCTGTCGCTGCTGTTCCCGACGCTTTTCACTGTAAGGCGGGCGGATACCGACGCAACGTTTTGGAATCGTATACGTGACCGACCCATGCTCCCGGTGCTCCAAAATAAACTGCTCCGGATACTGTTTTCGCAGTTCCCGGAGCTTCTTAATCAGGCGGCTGTCATGGGTGTAAACACTGGCGATATCCAATTCATTGTCAAAATTGATGACGGTTTCCTGCTCTGCCTTCGTAAGCTTGTATTTCATCGCTCCGCCTCCTTCGCCTTGGCAGCTTTCACCGGCGTATCCGTTCTGGAAGACAAATCCGAGAGTTTACCCAGCACAGATTCCCGTCTGCTGATTTCCGCTTCCTCTGCACGATCACAAAGTTCATCATAGTCAATCCGCGTCATGGTGCGGCCACCGAACCCATAATCCGAAAGAATCTGGTCTCTGGCTGCATTCATGCTGATTTCCGGGTCGTCGATCTGTCCGCCGTCAATTTCCGTGAAGTCCTTATGATATAAGGTATAGTCGTAACCGTCCTCACAGGTCTGAATGGCAAGAAAGCCCTTGCTTCCCAAATCCCATGCACAGCGTTCTTCCGTAATCAGCGGCTCCGGGCGGCAGGTGCCACCGCCGCGTTCCAGCATTTCTGCCAGTTGACAGATGTGCAGAACATCATACCCCAGGCGCAGATGATATTCGTCCATATATTCGCAGCGGGCTGAAAATTTCCGATTCGGATACTCAATCTCCACCGCACTGCCATCCGGAATTTTGAACCGATCCTCGTAGCTGCTGGTGATAAACCGGATATTTTTAGCATTCTCCAGCTCAGGATCAGCCTTTTTCATCTGCCAGAGAACCTTTCTACCGCCGCGTACCTGCTCCAGCATCTTCGGGGCTACCGGCGCAACGGCAAGACCGTCAAGCCGGAGAATCTGCTGGAGTGCCGCCATCCTCGCGCTTTCTTCCAGCGTAGAAAACGGCTGTTTATCCAACACATCCCAGCCAATGTGTCCCTCGGCAATCTGCACCTTGCTGTCCATATCAAAGCAATGGAATTCCACGCCGTCCTGCTTTTCCTGCAAGGAAAGCAGTGCAGCATTATCCACCAGATAAGCTGCATTCATCATTTTCATGCTCATTTTTTACCTCCAAACTCCAGCTTAAATGCTGCTGCACCGTCCTCGCCGGTCTCTACATAAACGGTTGTGTCATAGTAACGTCCAGATTTCTTGGAATAGCAATGGGTAAGCCGTGCTTTCCCCTGATTTACCAGTTGCTTTGCCAGTTCCTCCGTCATCTGCTTTCCCAGTGTCTGAAAGAACCTGTTTTCCTTCCAGAGCGCAAATCTACAGCCCTTATCCCTGCAAAACCATCCCTTTGCCGTTTCACAGACATCACTGCCGCAGGCGGGGCAGGAGCCAATGACTTTCCGTTCCGGCTGCATCAGCACATCAGCACCTTTTACAGCCTCGTAGGTTTTAACAAGTCCGCTGACCATGCTGCTGATTTCACCCATAAAGGCATCGCTGTCATACTCGCCGTGTTCTATTTTCAGCAGTTTTTCCTCCCAGTCTGCCGTCATGGATGGGGACTGAATCTGTTCCGGCACCACCGTCACCAGCGCATTTCCCTTGTCCGTAGAACAAAGGTATTTCGTTTTCTTATCGCCCCTGCGCTCGATAAAGCCTTTCTGCACCAGTTTTTCGATGATGGCAGCGCGTGTGGCCGGTGTGCCGATGCCTTTTCGCTCTACACCAGCCGGAAATTCATCCGAGCTGGCACTCTCCATCGCTGAAAGCAGAAGATCTTCGGTAAATCTCTTAGGCGGGCTGGTCTTGCCCTCTTTCAGATCGACACCGGCAAGTTCCAGTGTCATGCCTTCCGAAAGCTCCGGAAGATCACCCGCCTCCGCATTCTTCTCAGCATCTTCAACCGGCTTTCCTGCATATCGCCTCCAGCCCATATCCGTAACTGTTTTGCCTTTCGTGCTGAACTTCTGACCGGCACACTCGGCTTCTACTATGGTTTCTGCATAGCGGCAGGAAGTTCCTACCGCGCAAATCAGCCGCACCGCCAGCATGGTAAGAATCGCCTGTTCTCCGCTGGGAAGAGAGGAAATGTCATAACCTGCCGCTGTTTTTGTAGGAATAATGGCATGGTGATCGGTGACTTTCTTGGAATTGATGACCTGCGCTGCATTCACCGGTGCTGTCTCATCCGGCTGAATCTGAAAGCTCTGCTGGATCACAGAAACAAGTTCCGGCACCAGCGATGCCATATCATCCGTCAGATACCGGCTGTCGGTACGGGGATAGGTTACGAGTTTTTTCTCATACAGAGCCTGCGTGTAATCCAGTGTCTGCTGGGCAGTGAATCCCAGCTGCCTGTTTGCTTCTCGCTGAAGCGATGTCAGATCAAAGAGGGCTGGAGGCTTCTCTGATTTTTCTTTCTGCTCCACCTTGGTAATGACGGCACAACCTGCCTGACAGCACTCTGCCACCAGTTTTTCTGCTTCTGCTTTTTCTTTCATCCGCTCACCACCCGCTTGAAAATCCCGAAATTTTAATTCTGCTGAGTAGAACGGCTCAGGTTTGAACGCCCGGATTGCTGCATCCCGCATGACCACCATCGCAAGGGTTGGTGTCATCACGCGCCCCACATTCAGGGTCTGCCCATACAGACATGAAAAAAGCCGGGTGGCGTTGATTCCGACAATCCAGTCGGCACGCTCCCGGCATAAAGCCGCCTCATATAAGGCATCATATTCTGTTCCCGGTCTGAGCTTCTGAAAGCCTTCCCGGATAGCACTGTCCTCCATCGAGGAAATCCAAAGTCGTTCCACCGGCTTTTTGCAGCCGCACTGATGGTAAACCAGTCGGAAAATCAGTTCTCCCTCACGGCCTGCATCGGTTGCACAGATCAGACTCTCTACATCCTTCCGCAGCATGAGCTTTTTCAGGATTCCAAACTGCTTTTTCGTACTGGTGGACACCTGATACTGCCAATATTCCGGCAAAATCGGAAGGTCATCATACCTCCACTTGGCATACTTCTCATCATAGGCTTCCGGCTGGGAAAGTTCCACCAGATGCCCCACACACCAGCTGACAATGTAGCCATTGCCCTCCATATAACCATCCCCGCGCTGATTTGCTCCGATCACTTTCGAGAGGCTCATGGCTACCGAGGGCTTTTCCGCTAATACAAGCTTCATTCGATACTGCTCCTTTCGCAAAAAAATTAGCAGCCAGGCACCGAAGCGCATGACTGCTATGTAAGGAAGTGTATTCTGTTTTAGGTCTACA
>ERZ1034818.340-NODE-340-length-13554-cov-31.250907_pt1 | contig 13554 bp, 15 predicted proteins | sample MGYA00520595_ERZ1034818 | MGnify/ENA primary metagenome ERZ1034818 (study PRJEB33766, sample SAMN09781689) | gut metagenome | biome: gut microbiome | host: Homo sapiens | place: Madagascar | study: EMG produced TPA metagenomics assembly of the PRJNA485056 data...
TTAAACACCTAACGCTAAATACACCAGATAGAAAAATTATCATAAAAGGAATTATCCATTGTCATAAAAAGAGCTACATACATGGACTGGGAAAAGTCTAATAGTCTAGTTGGAGCACCAAAATGTTGCATGATAGACAACCATTCAATCAATTCACCATTCTTAGGAATTAGATTTTTCTCATAACTAGGAAATTTCCATTTAAACTCTTTGATCATTTCAGACTCGTAGATATAATAAAGAGCTTTGTCACGTGAAGGTGTTGGATGATGGTTTTCTATTACCTTTCAAGCGAAGTCCTTAACGACCATTCAGAATTAGCTTGTCCACGAAATATAAAATTAGACATAAATTTCTGATTTAACAGAAACAAATCATTCCACTCTTGTATCTTCGTTTCTATAAAAGCACGTTTTAATTCCATAATATAAGGAAGCCTATTATTAATAGTGTAAAAAGGATCTGACAACCTCCACTACATGATATTCAAATTCTGGATTTTTTGACTTCGCAATATTGATGGCAACACGTTCTGCTCCACCAATGTCAATATGAGATATAATATTAAAGACTTTTATCATATTTAATGTATTGCATTTATAGTTATAGCTTTTCCAGAATAATCAAATACCTCGCTTACGATATGTCGTAAAACAGGATGATTCAGTTTATACACCAAGGGATGTTCGTCCAACTTATTAGTTCCTTTTATATATGTAAGATGATCAGCATCATTAGTTATTGGTATCGCCATATAAAAAATTTCATTTACTGAGACGCCGTTATCCTCAGCAAATTTCAATTTCTGTTTGGTTGTCTTGCATTTTGTTCCTTTAAGAAATTCTACTTGATTATTCTGGCTTAATGAATCATATACAGTTTTCTCAATTCTAATTCTCAAAGCCGTTGCTACGGCATAAGGATCATATGATTTATCTCCACTAACGTATTTGTTCACTTCTTCTATGAGGACTTGTAAGAAAGGCATACCTTTCCCCCATGAAGTCTGCAAGTTTTGTTCATGCCTTGCAAGCAAATCTGCTTCAATATTCATTATAGATGGGTTATAATGCAAAAAACAGGCAGAAATATTATTATAAAGGACAGTATCAGCAGCATTGTTTTTATCCAACTTTTGACGTAAGGCTAAAAACGATGTCATTTGTGGCGTTGCCTTTGCTGAAATATCGCTTAAATACAAGACATTTAAAACTTTCTCACTAAAAACTGCACTACGAAAATGTGCTGGATCCAAGTGCGTAAATAGAACAACAAAAATATTAGCCTTGCTCTCTTTCATAAATTTAGAAAGAAAATATTGTGCTGCAATGTAGTTGGCATCGTCCAAATAATCAAAGACTTCATCTATGACCAGCAAATAGTTTTTGGTCTCATTTACAGAACGATAAAATTTCTTCAGTCTGCAATAAAAAGAAAGTAAGTCTCTTTGACCGTTAGATATAGAGTCGGCTAACGGATACTCCACAACAACCTTATTGCCCGTTTCTTGTGCTGCAATATTTCTACCAGTTGTGTCCAAGTATCTCAACTCTTGGTTAAATTGTTTCCACTCGTTATCAAACTTAGCCCTTTTTACTGCTTGATTATAAGCATCCCTATTGTGGTTATATAAGTGTAATAGCTGAAAGAAAAATAAGAAGTAGTCTAATTTTGTAAGATTAGGGTACACGTTCCCAATTAGAGAAACATATTGTGTATAGTAAGGTTCTTCTTCTATTTCTGAGAAATAAGAATTGTCTATCATTCTCCTCAATTGTTCTTTCGTACCATCTAAGCTATTAATATTGTCTATTACAGCGTTGACCATGTTCATTCGCATCTGAGCAGAATACTTGTTGAAAATGTCTCTCATGTTCCCGATACACTCAATAAAATGGGAGTCACCAAGGTTGTTGTTTATCGTTGTTATTAATTTTGAGTTCTTTCCAAATGAACTTTTTATATCGGTTGTATTTACCTTAATTTCATTTTTATTAGGAGTAGTTGCTTGCATTTCTATTTTTTCAATAGCCATTTGACCTATTGCATTCAACCCTCCACCCGGAATATAATAAGATTTGGTATCTGCGATTAGTGGACTATTAATGACATAAGGCGTAACTACCGATTTTATATTATTTACAGTATCATCACAGATCAAAGTGTTCCCATCTATAGTTATAGAGACCAGAGGGTGTAAGTTCTCGTCATAAGGATTATGCCTATGCTTTTCCTTTAGTTCAATACGCACATTCTCAACATATTGCAAAGCAACAGCTAAAGAAGACTTACCTGTACCATTAGGGGCAACCACTAAGTTGATTTTGTTCGACTTAATTGGAGTTTGGGACAAGTTCCAATCCAAGCCTGGGTCACCATAGCCTTTTATATTTTTTATTTTTATGTTTGTTATATCCATAACAATTTTCTTTTCAGTATTTTACACTCACTAGTGTCCAATAAAACAGGGCAATTCGATCTTTGAAATAGTTGAATTATAGTCTTTTATGCAGCATTTTGCAATGAAACGGACTTGATTTTGTAACTTTGCAGCCAAAAAGAACTGGCTACTATGTTTCAAGACAAATACGTTTTCGCTCAACTTACTGCATTTCTGAATAGAACTCAGTTCAACAACTACGTACGCAAGTATGATGGCAACCGCTATGTGAAGCACTTCACTTGCTGGAACCTGCTTCTAGCAATGATGTTCGGTCAATAGAGCAATCGTGAGAGTTTACGTGACTTGAAGCAATTATGTAAAACTTCTCATAACCTTTTCAAATGGCTAAAGCAGCATCTTAAGATAAAGAGATTCTGGGGCGCAACGAAGAATGCTGTACGCATACAGATTAGTGTTGCCATTATCACTTATTGTCTCGTGGCTATTGTTCACCATGATATGCAATTGAAACGCTCGACATATGAAGTTTTGCAGATTCTAAGCATTTCATTGACGGACAAAACCCACCTGAGAGATCTATTTGATAAGACTATTTTCAACGATGTCAAAAAACTCGAATATCCCCTTTTTAAGGGACTATTTGATTAATTAACGTGTCCAATTTTATTGGACACTAATGAAGTCTTCTATTAAATATCCTTCAATATTTTAATTGCTTCCATTATTTCTCCTTTCTTTAATAGCAAAAGAGATTCGTAAACCGATTTTACTCTAGGCTGATTTCTATAAGGTGCTATCTTTTTCAAATCCTCATCTATCCATGAATTCTTTCTTGCATAACTACATTTTATATTTGAATCAACCTGCTTCACCACGCCTACTATAGCTTTCTGAATCTCTGGAAGTATTTTAATTATTGCTTCCGAGTTTTGAATCTCTACCAATGGACTATTAGAATATAAATATTTAATTGCCCGAATATAATTATCCTTTTTCAAATGAACAAAGGAAGACCGCTTTTCTTGAGTATAGGTATTAGAAGCAATCAAAGACTCCATAACATTTCTGATATTTACCACGGTGTCAGGAAGTTCCATATTAAAGTATGGCTTAGTAATATACTGCTCCCAATATGATCCTTTGCGATCTCTATAACCATAAACCCTATCAATGATAGAATGACATATAATATTCATTCTGGATAAGGCTATATTTCTTTCCAAAGGTATCGTTGAATTAAAATAGACCTTTAAGATACTACACAAATCTATGGAAAAATAAGAAATAGCCAACATTGCCTCGGACGATCTAAGCAGTTCTTTACAATCGCTTAAATCAACGTTATATTTTCTGCTAATTTCCTTAAACATAAGAGGATACTTATGTAACATATCTTTGCAATTTTCAAAAGAACTAGCCTGTGCTTCTATGTTCTTGGTGATTGCAAAATTTATTTCATTGATTTTATCATGCCAGACTAACTGGTCCACTATATTTAATTCTGGAAGCAAAGGTTGAATTTTGAGAATTTCTGTACGATAAGGCTTAAACAAATAATAATTAAGCAATTCGACCAAACAATCTATCATTTTATGATATATAGGACTAAACTGATGATACCTTTCTTGCTCTTTCTCTATAGTTATTTCATCAAGTTTCAATAATTCCTGCGGGTTACCATTTTTATCTATTTGGTAATGCATGGCTAAGCACCTTTCATCTTTATCTGTTATGGCATTATCTCCATACTCTTTTAGAGCACAAGTAATTTCGTCTAACATTTCATCGAAAGTATCAGTATTCTTTTCTTTAGAATATAACTTGATGAATTGTCCCCATAAACTATGATTGTGTTTTGTAAATCCCCATAAAGCTTTATATCCCTCTATGATATAGGCATTAACATACTTCAAATTAGCTTTCTGTTCTTTCTCATTCATAGCAAGTAAAGCTCCTCTCAAAGAAACGATATAAATTGAATAGAAATAGTTCAAAAACAATTCCAAAGACACAATTTGTTGGCACAACTGTTTTTTGTTAGCATCAATTGTGCACTCATCGCTTGTCACATAATGAAAAAGAGCATAATATTTTGGTAGAATTTCACTTGATTGTTCCAAGATTATTGAACCCAAATTCCACATACATAAACTTTTTGATTCCATACTATCTTGAATATTTGAATTAAACTTATTGTTCCTGGTAATAAAGGTACTCACTTTTTTAAAAAGAGATATAGGAACTTACAGATAGCTATATCTTTTAGCATAACTTACAGCTATATGACACACAAGCTTTCCCCAGGCGGTCCCATCCCGCACAACCTGGTGAGACCTTTGATGGTCCGCCAACCTTATAGCGTAGCGGTTCTGAGCACCGGAGGGCGGTTACATCCTCTCGTCCCTGAGGGAAGAGAGGCTTAGTGAGAAAGGTGGAGCCTTCCTTAAGGGTAAGGAAGGACGGCTAGGTTTTCGAAAAAACTCCTTTTGGCTAAAGGGAGGCAGAGGATTTAAAAAGTGTATACCCTCCAATCACCCCATAACATACCAACGGTATGAGAAAGGCAATCGCCATGCTACCCGTGGTATCCGCAATATACCCCATGATTACAGGAGCAACCGCTCCACCCACTATCGTCATGATAAGCAACGAAGAAGCAAGCTTGGTCTTTGTACCCGTATCCCTCAATGCCAGCGAGAAGATAGTCGGCAACTTGATCCTTGACAGGACTAGTGCCACAGAAAGCACAAAGATACCCACCAGGGCATAAGGAATAGCGATGTTGACACCCGAGAACAGAAGCTGACCGCCAACCAGCGGTCCCACAATCCATCCGATACCATTGAGCGACTGCGACAGGTTGATTCTGCTCTCCGCCTTGTCAGGATGTCCCAGTACCGTAGTATAAGGATTCGCACTCGTTTCCAGACAGGTCAGTCCGCATCCTATCACAAACAGCGACAGAACGAAGAAGTAGAAACTGTTGATCCTGCTTCCCGGTATGAACATCAGAGCACCGATACCGAAGAGAACCAGTCCTGTTATCACTCCCCTCCTGTAGCCCCACTTCCGGATAATCCATCCGGCAGGCAGCGCCATCAGAAAGTAGGCACCATAGACAGCAGCCTGCGTCAAGGCCGACATCGTCTTGCTGATATGGAACGACTCCTGGAAATGCGGATTCAGCACCTCCAGGATGCCATGGGCAAAGCCCCACATGAAGAATGGAAGAGTACTGTTTCTTGTATTCAGACAACCACTTGTAGTCGATTCCTTCATCACTACAATACTTACGCAGGTTTCGACCTCTACAGTTCTGGTTAAAGTCCTGCATCACCTTTTCGAAGCGCTCGCATAGGGCAAAAGCATGATACAGTTTAAATGACAACGTCTTACAAGTTTTTAATCAAGGATTCTATAAATTCATCCTTGACATTAGAGATTTCTCCCTTGTCATAGATTGTAAGAAGAGTTACATTCATGCCATCCTCACTAACCTTTACATTAAGAGTTAGGATTCTTGCACCACCACTTTTGCCTTTACCCTTGTCAGCAATAATCATTCTTATCTTACGAACGCCACCACCAAGGTCATCTCCAACAAGAGGATTCTTATAAATTTCATCTAACCAAGCATCATAGTCAGACTTCAATGAATGATATTTTTTAGCCAAACGTTTAAACTGTCTTTTAAACTCAGAGCCATATTCAACATGTACTTCCATGTCAATCTTCCATTTCTAAATCTTTTAACAAATCCCTTGCATCTGGTAGTTTTCTTCCTTCCAACTTAGCAAGTTTCACTTCCTGCAAAGCTCTTGTCAAACTTTCCTTCACAAAAGCTTGCTGCTTTTGTGTCTTTGTCAAGACTGGCTCTTTTACAACTGTAGTTGACACAACACCACGAAGCATATTAATAGCCTTGCGAATGTTTTGCAGAGGCTGGTCAGTATCTACCGTTACTAATATCTGTTTCATAATCTTGTCCTTTTAAGCGTTTAATTGAATTAGATTACAAAAATACATTATTCCCCTCACATCGCCAAACTTCTTACATTATTTTAACACAAACGATACGTAAAGTAACAAGTACGATGTCAACGTCACGGCTCATGTAATTATATGACAACGTGACAGTCACTCTATTAACAAGTATCGCCAACCATGTGAAAAGCATCTGTAGAAGACCGGGATTATATCCATGAGCTTGCTCAAACCGTCCGTGTAAAGGGCGGCGAGCAGCATATGCCCACTATCATGAGCACCGCAAGCATATAGCGTCATTCTGCGGAACGGGCAACAACAACCAGTCAGGCAAAATATGGCATTCCCATTTTCCAGCATATTGTCCTGACAATTTATGCGGTCTATATTCAGAAGGTAATTCATATTCCCAACTTTTCAAACATATCATCAGCACTTTCATACTCTGTCACTCTACCATGACGAATATCATCCATAGCTTCTTCTATTCCAGCCATAACACTTTTGTCCTCCACTTGTATAGTTAATGTTGCCATAACCTTTTATTTTAGATGATTAATATCCTGCCGCCAAAATTACTCTTTTTTCTCGAAACCACCAAGAAAATCGAAAGAAATCTGCAAGTTATCAACGAATTACCACAAAACTAGCACTTCAATAATCCTATCCACCTTTAGCAAGGCGGTCCCATCCCGCAAAATATGGCGTAGACCGCTTTGGTCCGCCGACCTTAGAGCGCAGCGGTTCCGAGCACCGGAGGGCGGTTACATCCCTTGCCCTTTTGGAAAGGGCGAGGGCTTGGGAGTGGGTTAAGGACCCTCCCCCTGGAGAGTTACAGGTGGGGCATCCACAGCACTGTAGGGCGGTTACATCCTTCCCTTTTCGAGAAGGGTTTCTGTCCCCTGTGAGGGGAACCGAAAGGGTCGTAAAGACTATTGAAGGTAGGTTTTCGAAAAAGCCTTTTTAATGGTAAAGAAGGACGGGATGATTTTAGAGGGCATCAACTCCTCAGCAATCTCATTAAAGCAGGTCAATTGCCATAGTTATATTCTATTTCCTTCACAAAATCCAAGATGAGTTTCTTGGAGACCTCACAACAAGTGTACATACCCTTGATGTCATCCACGATATAGCCATAGCTCTTCAACTTGGCGTAGCTCTGACACTCTATCTTTTTGATAAGTAACTTGCCTAATTCCTCAAATTGGAACACAGAACTCAACTGGTCAAAGTACTCATCATTCCCCAATCTCTTATACTCGTAAGTATGATGCTTTATCTGCTTGTCAAGGTCAGCAAGGTATGTATCCGCATCCGCCAATCGGAAGTTGATAGCCTCACGGACATGGTCAAAGAAGCAAAGACAGTAATCAACATAAGCCTCCATCTTCTCAATCTCAGCGATCTCTTTCTGTGCAGTAGCAACAGATTCAATAGGAGTAGCCTCGTCTCTCAGCACTTATGCAAGTTCTTTCTCCACTTGATAAGTGAAAAAATCATCCCCATCACACTCTTGGTTGTTATACACTTCCAAGCGGCTGTATTCCTCTGCCACGAAGCGCAGAAAGTACAAGCCGCTTCTCACAGCATTCCCATTCTCCTTGGCATCTACCAAGAACTTGAATTGTTTGTATTTTGCGTAGGATTGTATCATACTTGTTTTACTTTAAAAGCTATTTCACCCTAAGAAGATTTACCATTTATTGATGATAAAACTTATTAATTTTCAAACCATTATCATTCAATTCACTAGAAAGCCAATGTTGTACTTCATGAACGAATTGAACATTTGTTTTTTTCATTTCGTCGTATAAAGTACCCTTTCCACCTACCTGTACATTCTTAAAATGATCTATAAAATAACTGTAATCTGTATTATATGCAGGAACATAACCATCAGCTCCTACATATGATGCAGCTATAATTGGATCATAATAGATACATAAGTCATGTATACCATCAATAGGAATGGCCTCAACATCTCCAATAGACAACTCGTTTTCAATGCCTTTCATTTTTATTTTATCTTTAGGATTTTGTCCTATAGATTCTACAACAAATGCATTAACCTTAAAGCTCAACGAATCTATCATTTGTTGATATACGTTATCATGTAAACGTACAAAATCTCCTTCTTTTATTGTTTCCATCTGATGTTTCAAGTTTGCCCAAAATAGACTACATTGTTTTTTCTTACTTAATCTGCTAAGTGATAATCTAACATCTTTCTCATCGTAATCCATTCTTTCCGCTAACGTCTTTAAATCAACCCCAACACATGAACTTATCGCATCCAAAACTTTTATATCTAGCTCTTCTGCATCTTGTTCTCGCAAAATAGTAGCAACTTCACTAAAATCAAATATACCCTCTTGTAATTCTTGATTGAGAACAGGTTTGCTATATTTAAGACTAGCATCATATATTTTTTTCAAGACATATTTAGCATCATCATCTTTGACATGCTCATCCAGCCATTCATTAAAAGAATAATCTTTAGTTTGAAAAATCGCAGATGGCACAAACCAGTCGTAAAACATCAAAAATGTACTTGAAGAATGAGAATCTACATATGTATCTACAACGTTAGTTATAAAATATTGCACATGCTTACTTATAAACACCTTTATTTCTTCACCAGCTTTCTTTACATATTTTACAGGTCGCTTATCAGACAGTTTAATGGCTGATAATTGAAAAGCAATTTCTAGTTTCCAATCTTTTTCACCCCATTTATTGAGATAAGTTCTTTGGCACAATAAAATAACAGCAATCAATTCATTCTTCTCATAAATCGTTATATTCCTTTCTTTTTCCTGGAGTTCCAAAAAGTTTAGAGAGATTCCACCTATAGCAACAGGATACTTCAATATAGTCCTTTTAATAAATGCCGAAAACCATTTTTTATATTCGTTTTGTGTTTTGAATATTTCATAATTCTTAATATCATTATATATATGAGAATCCCAAAAAGATACGAACTGATATTCGATGCTGGAATTTCATGTCTTATAATGGTATAAATACAACAATATCTCCAAATAACGTTCAAGATTATCCTTATTTCCTAATACTTTAATTGTTCTACTCTGTAAGTACTGGAGCAAACTAATCTGATCCGTATTATACAAGCCTTTTGCTATATCTATAGAGTCTTCTTTCGAAGAACATGCAAATAATCTTCGCAAATCCTTATGAAAAATTTTCCCACTAACAGCATCAAAGAAATATGTATCAAAAGCATTGGTTGTCCTAACCTTACGATAATCAGCTTTCAAGTCATAATGAATCTCCTGTCCTTTAACCGGAAAGAGTTTTTGCAGTATATGAGAAGCATCTTTCCAGCCTAAAGATCTTGCATTTATTTCAGGAATTGCAGTCTCTTTAAGATACAAAAGGTCAGGGGCTCCTTCTAAGAACTGATTGCCCCCAATGAGCATATCAGCTGTAGATAGCTTATAATACAAGTCCAAATCTTTATATCTTAGCAACGTAATAAAAATAAAATCCTCAATATTAACGTCATTTTTTACGGATGCTAATCGCGACATTAGGATATTAATGAAACGCTTTACATCTCGCATTAACCCCAAATATCTTACAACAGAACCACCAATTCTATTCCACACATTAAGCAAATCGTTTTTTGTCACGGCATCACTTTCATTAAATGATATTTTATTCCGTATATAATTAGCAACATATTGCTTTTCCATATAGAAGTTATGAGCTGGAAGAGAATATTCGTAGTTAAAATACTTATCTGTAAACATCTCAGAACCTTCATATCCAAGATATTTGCGCAATACGGCATTAACATACTCCTTATCATAAGCTACAATAAAGATGACATTTTTAAAGCTTCCATTTCTATCTATAATTTTAAGAACTTCAAGAATTTCCGGAGCAGTAAGTCTATCTAAATCATCTATGATTACGAATATTTTCCGTCCAATCTCCGTGATAACATTTTGCAATCGTTCTTTCTCATCAGTTTTAGCAAAAACCTCTATCGCATCAATTGTTTTATTAAACCACCCCTTTCCTTCTATGCATCTTAACGACTTTACATATTTGTCAACAATATGCCAAGATCCTGTATGGTAGCCCTTTAATGTGTTGGATAGCGAATTAAAGAAATCCAAACTAATTGCAGACAAGTTCATAGATGATCTAGGATATAAATCAACTATAAGACCGTCTTTTTGAGGAATACTATTCCTCAGAAGATTGATAAAAGAACTCTTTCCAACTCCCCATTTGCCAGCAATACCAACCGAAAAAGCTTCATTTTCAACATCAGTATCATATAAATCAGCGAGCAAAGAGTCTACCATTTTCTGATAGCCAAAGAAGTCTTCATTCTGATTGGTAATAGCACAATCTCTTACTAAAGGATTCGCATTCTGTTTTTGCTGCTCGTAAGGTATATATTTGAATTTCCTATAAACAAGAAATCCCGCCAAGATATAAGTTATATCACTCCATGCAACCAAACAATGATCACAACTTATTATTCCCCAAAAGACAAAATTCGTATCAATAACCCGGAAATAGAAATTCAAAAGAACAGCCAATATTGAAATAACACAATATCGATCCTGAATATAAAGTTTATTGTTTCGAGTAGCACGATATATATATGAACCTAACAAGCCCCATAAAACCAGTAATAATACTAATCCCCAATGCTGGTCAATATAGCATATAACATGATTTACCAGATATCTAAACAGATCTATGATATAGACCTGAAACGTAAGGAACAATAAAGTTCCAATACCAGCAAATACCAGAAAGTTTTTATTCCTTTTTAGAATTTCAAAATAATTTATCTGCTTCATAATTCGTCATAATCATATTAGCAAGAAGGAGTATCAAGTAATATTTCCCATAATCCTCGCTTCCATTATTTCTATCATAGCTCAATGTATTACAATTGCGCCCATCCTGCAGTACCCCTTTGGAATATCCACCTATTTGATAATACCAAGCTGCTTAGCAATATCTTGCATCATTTTAGACAAAGGTCGTTTTAGGATATCTTCTTCCCGATCATAGTTCGAGAGAACAAAGCGATTGAAATCAGACTTTCGAAATCCCAACTCTTTAAAACTATCTTGATAGATATCCAAGATTGTCTTATTATAAATTTTGCTCTTCCATAATATTTCCTCCGCAATATCTTTATGAGCCTGATACTGATGCGAAATACCGAACAATTGCTCCATATTCTCCTTCAATCCATCTTCGTCAGAAGCAAAAGCTATTCTCAAGACATCCCTGTTGTGAGATAACAGATACTCTGCACAAGACTTATTATCTATTGAAAACTTAAACGGATACAATTTATTTACATCGTGGGTATAAAGACAGAATGGAAGAACAGCATCCTCATTCAATTTAGATTTATTACATTTCGGGCAACAAGGTTGAAGATTATAGAAAGAAGTACAAAGATACGGATACTTACTTTTGGGCAACCAATGATCTAACTCATAATTGATAAATCTTTTTTTTCCTGAAGAATAAGAAAAAGCATATTGAGCATTGCAATAAACACAAGTTCTAATACCAAGGCTATCCATTACATTAGCATAAATAGATTCCTGTACGTAGTCATACCGCATGGCATCTACTATCATCTTATAGAACTTCTTTTCCTTTTTCTCACCATTTTTAATTGTAAGTCTAGAAACCTCATCAGCCTTGTATATCTGTTCAAAATCCTCTATAACAGATTTAAAAGGAGGTTCTACCAGAATCAGTTCATCCCACTTAGCTATAATCAATCGAACATATATCTTTTGTGTTTCATCCAGTTCAGGCTGCTCCAATAATTCTTTCAGCTTTGCCTTAGGAGATTTATAATTACGCTGCCGCCCAAACTTTAACCTATCTTTATAAGAACTGGCTAGAGCTCTGATTTCATCATCAATCAGTATTCTTCTCATAGTTTATTCTCCTCCCACATATCTTTCAAACGATCACGCAACAAAGGCTCTCCTATAAGGTCTATTAGTTCTCGTGCTTTCAGTTTATCATACTTATCTTTATTGCTGATTAGCTTCATTATCTTCTGTTTAGCAAACTCCCCCATAAAGCCGTTGTTTAGGAAAAAACTTTGATACAGAATGTCATTCACATTTGCTGCAAAAGGATTTTGCATTTTCACTTTAGATGCCACGCTGCCATTTTCGCCTCCCGAAAGTACATATAAAAAGTGTTTGAGAGAAGAATGAGGAAAGTTTACTGGTTGTCAGTTACTTTCCTCATTTTGGTTAAAAGTGACGAGGACAGACGAAGACGGGAATACGACAAGATGAGACAGAGGAACGTTACCTATCCGTAACCTATACCCCAAATGGGGAATGTTGAGGTTCGGAAGAATAAGGAAGGTTACGAATTGAATTTGAACACTCTGATTTATAGTGAGTTACTGATGAGCAACGTAAGTTTTTTGGTTACGAACCAAATTTGCCGTGTTCTGCCGTGAAATGCGTAGCAAGAAAAGACTCTTCATGTATTAATTTTGAACGCAAAAAAGAATGACGTTATGAAGAGTACATTTTCAATTATCTTCTACCTCAAAAGACAGGTAGTAAAGAAAGATGGTACAGTTCCAGTTATGGGACGTATCACAGTGGACGGAACACAGGCACAGTTCAGTTGCAAGATGACTGTGAATCCCAATTTGTGGGACACCAAGGGCGGACGCATGACTGGAAAAAGTATGCAAGCCTTGGAGGTGAACCGCAAACTGGACAAAATGCGTGTGAGTATCAGCAAGCATTATCAGGAGATAATAGATCGAGACAACTTTGTCTCTGCCGACAAGGTTAAGAACGCTTTTCTTGGATTGGAGTATCGCTGCCATACCTTGATGAAAGTCTATGAGCAAAGCAGGGATGAAATGGAAAAACAATACAAGGCTGGCATGAAATCTTTGAGCACATTCACAAAATATAGAATCGGTTGTGCTTACGTGGGCGAGTTTTTGCAGTCGCATTACCGTGTAAAGGACATTGCCTTGAAAGAATTGTCCCTGCCGTTTATTACGAACTATGAGACATTCCTTAGAATAGACAAGCAACTGAAGATAAATTCCGCAATGGTGTTTGTCCGTAATCTCCGTGCCATGATTTTTCGGGCGATTGATAACGAGT
>ERZ1034818.342-NODE-342-length-13493-cov-19.285013_pt1 | contig 13493 bp, 10 predicted proteins | sample MGYA00520595_ERZ1034818 | MGnify/ENA primary metagenome ERZ1034818 (study PRJEB33766, sample SAMN09781689) | gut metagenome | biome: gut microbiome | host: Homo sapiens | place: Madagascar | study: EMG produced TPA metagenomics assembly of the PRJNA485056 data...
GTAATCAGATCTTTCACCATCAAGGACTTCTTAAGGCGGGTTACATTGGCAGCAGTACCTAGGCGATAGGTTTCCAATATTGCCGTCTGCGTGAAACCTGTATGTACCCCATTGATAATAGCATGCAGGAAATTCATCTGATAGGCAGAAAGGTCTTCGGTCTGCTGGATAAACAAAGGCTCGCTGGCATCCAGCAACCTGTCTATTCCATATTTCAAGTCCTCTTCTGTAGCTACAGAATCATCCAGTACACGGAACCATACAAACCATGCCAACTGTTGTACATAAGAAGAATACCTATCTGTTACCTGACAGATTTCACGAGCCAACTCTTCCGAGATATGCTTGCCGGTAGATTCGAATCGCAGACAGATATACTCCACCCAGTCTTTCTCGCTTATCTTGTTCAGATAGAAGAAATCTCCAAAGCGATAAAATGGGTAACTGGCATTCTGGAACATTTGTTCCATCATGTGTTTCTTGCTTCCATAAAGGCAGTAAGATACATGGCTCTGTAATTGCCATACGCTACGGAGCTTCTTTACTTTTTCTCATAATTACCACCTTATTTTATACTATACAGCTTTTCTTCTGCAAAGAAAATGCAAACGAGCGCAATGAAAGCTGGCTTTCAAATTGCCGAGTGCAGCTTTTCTTCTGCAAAGATAGCAAAAAAAAACAAATTAAACAAGGTTGTTTAAAACAATGTTGTTTAAAGCCATCTTTTTTTGCAGAAACAGCGATTCTTCGTCTGATAAAAACATAAAGTTTCATAAATTATACCCTAGGGTATAATACCTTTGGGTATAATTTTGTAACTTTGCAGAGAATCAAGACTTTAAGTATATGAACAAGATACCATTCGAATATGGTTCTATCGCTGAAAATGAATATTTCATTGATAGAATTGAAGATAGAAGAGACCTCAAGACTTTTCTTGGAGGAGGCATCAACGTGATGCTGATTTCTCCAAGAAGATGGGGTAAGTCTTCACTTGTCAAAGCTGCAATGGAAGAGCTGAAGCAAGAGCAGAAGGATGTGAGAGTATGCTATCTGGATGCCTTCAAGATTTTCTCTGAGGAAGAGTTCTACAACAAGTTTGCAAGTGCAATTCTCCAGGGCGTTTCTTCCACGATGGAAAAGAGATGGGCAGACATCGTAAAGTTCATCCAATCCATATCTCCAAGCCTTACCATCAACAGCGATCCCGTGAATGCCGTAGAAGTAAATCTTAACTTCAAGCCCCTGAAGGAAAGTGCCGAGGAAATTCTCAATCTTCCAGAAAAGATAGCCAAGGCAAAAGGTATTCACGTCATCGTGTGCATTGATGAATTCCAACAATTGGCAAACCTGCCCGACTGGAAGCGACTGGAAGGAACCATGCGGTCGGTATGGCAGGGGCAACACAATACGACCTACTGTCTATATGGCAGTAAACGCCACATGATGATGGATATATTCGGCAACTCGAAGAATCCATTCTACCGTTTTGGACAGATGATGACATTGAAGAAGATAGCCAAGGAATACTGGAAGCCTTTCATCCACGACAGTTTCTACAATTATGGCAAGTCTATCAGCGATGAAATGATAGAGCGAATCTGCAATGCCGTGCAATGCCACTCCTGGTACATGCAGCAATTCTGCTTTCTCATCTGGACTCGTACAGCAACAGAAGTAACAGAGGAAATCTATCAGTCACAGCTCACCAAGCTTCTGGATACCAATGCCGATATGTTCATTACCGATATTGATGGCATGCCTGCCTCTCAAATAGCATTCCTGCGTGCCGTCTGCATGGGAGAGAATCATTTCAATGCCCAACAGGTAGTAGCAGAATATGGACTTGGTGCTCCACGCACCATCACCAAGAACAAAAAGACTCTTGTAGAAAGAGACTTCATTGAGAAATCGGGCGATGGCTTCAAGATGGTTGACCCCGTCTTCGAACTGTGGTTCAAACGGGAATACTGCAACATTTTTCCTCAATAAGATATAGAAGAAACAATGTAAACCGATTAATTCCCCATCACGCAGCCAAAGCGTGATGGGGGATTTCTATTTTTTAGCAAAGATTAATAAGCAAATTAGCCAGTATCTCACAAAATATCAATACCTTTGTACCCATGAAACAGATTATGAAGAAATTATTTCCACATACTTTGTGGAACAGAGATACAACTTCTCTGTTAGGATGTGCAGCCAGTAAATTTATCGTATTCGATATCATCTGGTGCCTGCAGACTACTTTCACCTCTTTTTCCCTGCCAGAGGTGTATGTCAATTCCCTATTGGCAGCTCTGCTGTTCATCCTCCCATTTATGCTTACCGGTAAGAAATGGCTAGAATATCTCGTGCTCTTTATTCTAGACGGACTGCTCATCAGCAACCTGATGTATTGCCGTACTTACAACTCGATGATACCTCTGGAAAGTTATCTGCTGGCTAGCAATCTGAGCGATTTTACGGCGAGTGTGATTGACTCGATGAGATGGATAGATGCCCTACTCCCACTATCTACACTTATCTGCATCTATTCACTCCATAAGAGAAAGAACCGAGAAGCAGAAGCGTCTGGAAGAGAGCGAGGAGCTTACGCCCTGCGAATCAAGCAATACGCCTTAACCACACTTGCAGCATTCCTGCTTTCTGTTATTTTAATCTTTGCTAAAGGAGGACCAGAAAAGGCATTCAATAACTTGGATAATGCCAACATGTACACCTGCAAAGTGCCAATGTACACCATCTTTGGCAATTTGATACACGAAACGAACCAACAAAAAACGGTATTTACCCCTAAGATAAAAGCAGAAATTGATAACTGGATGAAACATCAACCAGCCTATCAGCCACTCGCTGACAGTATCGCCAGGAAGAAAACCCTAGTAGTCATCTTCTGCGAATCGCTAGAAAGTTGGGAAATCAACCGTAAGGTAGAAGGTAAGGAAATCACTCCAAACCTGAACCGTTACATCGCCGACAGTCATACTCTCTATGCTCCACACGTTCTCACTCAGGTGAAAGGCGGACGCAGCATAGACGGACAGCTTCTGGTAAGCACAGGTCTGTTGCCGCTGATGAGCGGATGCTACGCCATGCAATTTCCTTTTACCCACTATCCTTCATTGGTTAAGGCGATGAAGGAAGAGCATCCCGACCTGAGTTCTTATCTGATGACGGTGGACAAGCCTATCACCTGGAACCAGTCTGTGGTGGCAGAAAACTTCGGCATCAGCCAGATGTTCTTCAACGACCAGTGGGTGAACGATGAGAAAGTGGGCAGCCGCAAGAAACTGGGCGATGTATCCTTCATGAAGCAGATTGTGGCAAAGCTCAAGAAAGGCGGAATCATGAAGAAGGGAAAAAGTAATTATCTGCAGATTGTAACTTACTCCGGTCACAACCCATTCGTCCTGCCCGACAACCTGAAGCGTATTCATTTTAAAGGCGATTATCCGGAAAAGATGCGCGACTTCATGATCATGGCCAACTATACCGACCACGGTTTGGGCATCCTCCTCGACTATCTGAAGAGTCGCCCGGACTACAAGGATATGATGATTGTGATAATTGGCGACCACGAAGGTCTTGCTGCCGACCGCAAACCTATCTGCGAATCGCCAGCTGCCAAAGGCATCGTAAGCGACAAGCAGTTTACTCCTTTCATAGTTGTAAACGCTCCTGTAGGTGGAATATATAATAAGGTGATGGGACAGGTTGACCAATATCCTACCATCCTCAACCTGATGCATCTGGATCACTACAAATGGAAAGGTATGGGACAGAGCATCTTTGATCCTCGCAAATATCCTGCTGCTGTAGGTTCAGATAATATGAACGTAGAAACGACAGGTAATGTACCGGAAAAGGAAATCAAGCGACTCACCCAAGCCCATCGCATCTCGGATTTTCTGATTCGCTACGACAAAATTATAAAATAAGACTTCGATAAGACATGAACATCAAGTACAACAAAGCCCTATGGCTCATCATCATCCTGGCTATCGTGATGATGATTCCATTCCTCGGACTCTCTGATTTCAATACCAAGGGAGAACCTCGCGAAGCTGTGGTTGCCTACACCATGCTGGAACACGGCAATTGGATTCTGCCCATCAACAATGGTGGCGACATCCCTTACAAGCCACCTTTCTTTCACTGGTGCATCGCCTTCTTCAGCCTCATCGCCGGCCACGTGAATGAATATACCTCCCGTCTGCCGTCTGCCGTATCGCTGGTTTTGATGACCATTGGCGGCTTCGTATTCTATGCCAAGCGCAAGAATACACAGACCAGCCTCATCGCTGCCATCCTCACGCTCACCGCCTTCGAGGTGCACCGTGCCGGAATGAACTGCCGTGTGGATATGGTGAACTCTGCCCTGATGGTAGGAGCTATGTATCTGCTCTATCGCTGGTGGGAGAGGGGAAAGCACCAGCTGCCTTGGCTCGCTATCCTCTGCATGAGCGGCGCTACGCTTACCAAAGGTCCTGTGGGCATCATTCTGCCTTGCTTCGTAATGGGCGTATTCATGCTTACCCAGCGCAAGAACTTCTGGGGCATCGTATGGCGCATGGCTCTAACCGCCCTGCTCTCGCTCATCATCCCATTCTGCTGGTACTATGCTGCCTACCTGCAAGGTGGCGACGAGTTCCTGCGACTGGTGAAGGAAGAGAACATCGACCGATTCATGGGCAAGATGGCATACGAATCGCACGAGAACCCGGCGTGGTACAACCTGCTTACACTCGTGATGGGTTGGGCTCCTTATACCTTATTATTACTGTTCTCGCTCTTTATCCTGCCTTGGAAGAAGTTCTCCAAGACCCAATTCCTGGAGAATGCGAAGAAGGCTACTCCGCTGCAGGTGTTCACCTGGCTCGCCTTCCTCCTGGTGCTCTTCTTCTACTGCATCCCAAAGAGCAAGCGCAGCGTCTATCTACTGCCATGCTATCCGTTCATGGCTTATCTCATAGCTGAATACATCGTCTGGATGATGAAGGAGAAGGTGGGAGCCATCAAGGTATATGCAGGGGTGATTGCCTCGCTGGCAGTTATCCTCGTGATTGCTACGCTTGTTATACGAGCAGGCGGCATACCAGATACCATTTTCCATGGCAAGCATGCTGCCGACAACATCGCCATGCTCCATGCCATAAGGGAATCTACTCATGGTATCCTATTCTATGTATGCTATATGTTTCTTATAATAGGGGCTTATCATATATTCAAGGCTCTCAAGAAAAAAGAGGCAAGCCAAATGATGAAATATACATTGGTAATGATTATTGCACTTTTCATCACTCTCGACTCCACCCTGCAGCCTGCCGTGCTCAACACGAAGGCAGATAAGCATCTGGCGCCGGTTATCGAAAAGAAGTTTGATACAGGTAAGCTTTACTCCTATATGTCGATAGAGATGATGCATTTCTTCAGCCTCAACTTCTATCTGGGCGATAAGATCCAGCAGTTTGACAAGGTATTGCCGCAGGATGGCGTGCTGATGATTCCGGAAGGAGATATGCCAGACTTCAAGGAGAAATTCGGCAAGGACTATACCTTACAGAAGGTTTGGGAAGTAAGGAAACTCGTAGAATGTCACCATCCGGTAGGCTTCTATCGGTTTGTAAAGACAAGTGCCAACATCGCACAGAACAGATAATCGCACTAAACAAATAATCAGATACAAAAATAGCATCGGGATTCATCAACCCGATGCTATTTTTGTATCTAACAAATTTATTTTCTTTCTTCAAATTATACTCTTTCTTCGATAAAGTATCGTGGGCGGCGCTTCACCTCGGTATAGATTTTGCCGATATAGACACCTGTGATACCCACACCCGTGGTGATGATGCCACCGATAAACCACATGGAAACGAGCATGGAGGTCCAGCCCTGGATGGTCTTGCCCTGGAAATGCTCCACCAAGGCAAAGATAATCATGATGATTGCTACTAAAGTCATCACCAGACCCAGGAAGGTAATAAACTTCAATGGTGCCACGGAGAACGAAGTGATGCCATCGATACTGAAGCTCAGCATCTTGGTGAGCGGATACTTGCTCTCGCCTGCCTCACGGGCCTTGCGGTCGTAATAGACAAATCCTTCACGGAAGCCCAACTGTCGGACAATGGCTCTGAGAAAGAGATTGCGCTCGGAGTACTGCATCAGCGCCTTCAGCGTGCGGTTGGTCATCATGCGGAAGTCGGCATGGTTATACACCGTATCCTTATCCACGCTCTGCATCAGCTTATAGAAAGCCTGGGCGGTGAATCGCTTGAAGAAGGTATCGGTCTTACGCTCCTTGCGCACACCATAGATGATATCCTTGCCTTCCTGCACCTGCTGAACCATATCGATGATGACATTCTCATCATCCTGCAGGTCGGCATCGATACTTACCATCGCATCGCAATGATCTACAGCCGCCTCCATTCCTGCCCAGAGCGCATTCTGATGTCCCCGGTTATGAGATAACTTGATGCCGTGTACATACCTGTGCTCCTTGGCAGCATTGGAAATCATCTGCCAGGTACGGTCACGACTACCATCGTCAACAAGGAGCAACTCCGTGTCGGCATCTGTTTTTACCTTGATGTTCTTGATCAGATTGCCAAGCACCTCCAGGGTCTTCGGCAATACCGCTTCCTCGTTATAGCAAGGAATCACTATGAATATCTTCATCACTTTTCTTTTTTTCGTCGTTAGCATGGATACTTATCAATTGCAAAAATACCCCGATTTTCTTACATACACAAATAAAACGCCAGTTTTTTTATAATCTTGCATCATATTCCTGAAAAGAAGGACTAGGAAAGCAGGATAAACCCCAGATTTTACCACTTCCACCTCACCACTTCCACTTCACTTGTACCTCCAGATCCATCTGATGAGAACCGGCGATTTCCTGTAAGCCGGAAGAGATGTGGGTGCGGTCGAAATAATCGGTGCTGCCCAGCTTTGCGATTACCAGCAGATGATGGCTGATCTCCGAACGCGCCACCAGGGCATAGCGGATACCCTCGCCAAAGTAACTGCCAAAACTCATCTGATAGAGCAAGCCCGGCTCATAGGCATAGATGCGACTGGCGAAATCCTGGGTGTGAAAATAGCCGAAACTACCCTGCAGCCTCAGCCACCGCCAATGATATCCGATGTTTTCATTCAGCAGATAACCGCTACTGGAAGCATTCCCGGTACCGCTGCCCGCATTCCCTTCCCGGAACTTCGTATAATCCACACTCGTCTTGGAACTCCAGTTTTTCATGGTAACACTGGCATAGAAACGGAGACGCCCAGTAGCGTTTCCCGCCTTTTCCTTATAGCGGACCCGGGCTCCCAGTGTCCAGGAACGGGCAGGAAGATAGAGGATATTCAGCAGATGATCCCAGCTCTGAGTACTCTGACGGGTATGATACTTAGGCCAGGCAAAATAGGCAAAGTCGCTATAGGCGGTAATGGTCCAGCGACTGCCTGGCGACCACGTAGCCCCCACATACACACCATTTTCATCCTGCACGCTGCTTCCCTCGGCAAAACTGTTGCTGAACAGGGAATAGTATCTGGCAGAATAGAACCGTTGCACAGCCGTGAGCGAGAAATGATCGGAAACCAGATAAGATACCGCATTGAGCGTGGCGACGGCTCCACAATCACCCGTTGCCGTTTCGCCACCTATCGTCCAGCGATGGGAAATATAGCCATAATCTACACTCACATTCCAGAAGGCATCACCTTCGGGAGCAAACCGCTTGTACAACTGCACCTTTTCAGGCATCAGCGGAAGGGAGAAAGAGGTATAGAAACCAGTGGCTCCGATATGCCAGCCCTGATGGCGATAGTTGATATTGCCACCCACCAGCGTATTGGAGGCTATATCCTGCTTGGCTATCTCCTTGCGTGTACGGTGCAGACCGGTCTTGAGAATGGTCTTGATGCCACCCTCATCACTCAGCGTGGCATCTATCTTGCGATAAGAGAGGAATCCGGTAAGATCAAGTCCCTTCAACAAGGTATAGGTGGCTGCAGCTCCCTGCAGATAGTTGGCAGAAGAGCGGGAGGAATGAACTTTGATCTGGCTGGTGGTTCTGCCCAGCGAGGACAGTACCGAGAGTTTGCCGAAGCTGAAGTCGTTGTTGAGAATCAGTCCCATTCCCTCGTGCAGCCGATACCTGCCCAGGGTGACATTCTTCCATCTGCCTAATTTCCTGACTTGCAGATAGAAGGAATAGAAATCATATCCCAGATTGTTCCTGCCGCTTCCGAAAGGTTCGCCCGCATCCTGGGCGCCAACGAATCCCATCTTCACATAGTCGCCATACCTGAACTGATAGCGCACCCCGTGCCTATACTTATATCCCAGGTATCCATCGGTTCCCTTGCCATCGCCCTTGCGCTCATAGAAAGGCACTTTCACCATTCCCATCACCTCGTGCTTGCCATACTTCAGGATATTCTTCAGGCTCGGGAACTGATGGCGGGGAGTCTCGTCGGCTACATAGAAGAAGCTGTTCATCAACTGCCGCTGATACCAGCTGATACTGGGGATGAGAGCCAGTTCTGCCATCGTCTTCATCCCATGATAGCGATAGAGATATGCCTGGATATCCTCTACCTGCGAAGGGGTGAGGAAAGGCAGATGCTCCATCTCATCACGGGTAGCCGTATTCAGATTCAGCGGATGCTGCGCCAGCTCCTCCAGTTCCTCCTCATAATCCTCCCAGGCAGTCTGTTCGAAATCCTCCATCTCCGAGAGTTCCATCAGATATTCCTGCCAAGGTTGCGAAGGGGCATGCTTCTCCCTATCTTCTTCCGACCGGGAAGAGGAGTCCTGGGCACAAACAGAAGGGACATAGAATAACTGGGAGCTGCCTATGAGAAACAGTTTCAACAAAAAGCAGATGATAGGTTGCCAATACTTCATAGACAGGCAAAAGAATTATTAAATTTCCACAAAGATACTGCGAAATTCTGAAAATGAGTAAGAAAAGAGTAACTTTCTTTCTCTAAATGGGAAATTATCTGTAATTTTGCGGCATAATTAGGAATTGAAGAGGATTACACCTCTTTTATATATATATGAGATGCTCCGGACAGGACGCGGATTTTTAAAATTGGATCAAGAAGATTTTTATGAAACAGAAGATATTCTTTTTGCTGGCGATGCTCTTCTGCATCACGCTGCAGACAATGGCACAGACGGATGACGACAAGCCTGAAAACAAGGAAGTCGATATGGATGTTCCTACCTTCGAACCGATGGTGAAGGTGGGAAAGGTGCTGCTGGACCACGACAGCATACAGTATGTACAGGTGAACAACGTGTATGTTTATCCACAGCCGGTGTTCAAGAACGCCAAGGAAAGAATGGCGTACAACCGTCTGGTATATAACATCAAGAAAGTTCTGCCGATAGCCAAGGAGGTGAGAAAGATCATCATCGAAACGGGTGACTATCTGGAAACCCTGCCCAACAAGAAGGCAAAGGATGCGCACATGAAGCTGGTGGAGAAAAGCATCAAGCAGGAATATACACCGAGAATGAAGAAACTCACCTATGCACAGGGCAAGCTCTGCATCAAACTGGTGTATCGTGAGTGCAATTCGTCCTCCTATCATCTTATCCAAGCATTCCTCGGTCCTATCCGTGCCGGCTTCTATCAGGCTTTCGCCGCCCTCTTCGGTGCCAGCCTCAACAAGAAGTACGACCCGAACGGAGTGGATAGGCTCACGGAAAGAGTGGTGAGACAGGTGGAATCAGGACAGATTTAATCATACTCCTTATTAAGAAAACCAATACCCTTAGGGAAAGAAGCATTCCTGATAACAGGAAACGACTTCTATCCCTAAGGGTATTTTTTGATGGAACAAGGGAAAGTTATGGATACTATTAGAAAAAAATGTATATACTATTAGGAGAAATCTCCGTTCATAAGTTTTGAATGTGCGTTCAAAACTTATGAATGTACGTTCAAAAGCATTGAACATACGTTCAAAACTTACGAACGGAGATTTTCCCTAATAATAAAAAGAAATGCCCCTAGAGGTAACTGCTTTTTCCTCTAGGGGCATTCCTTTTTATTCCTCGGTGTAAAGCACCTGGATCATAGTCTGACCCACTGCCTTCAATACGTTCTTATCCAGATGAGCCATATCATCGTTCACGGTGTGCCAGGTAGGACCGAAACTGCTCTGCTGGCAATCAGGATAGTAGGCTATCACATCGATGGTTGGAATCTTCGCCTTCTCGTTTACCGGAATATGATCATCCGTAATCATACCGCCATCACTCTTAGGAAAGAAACTGCCGTAACCTGCCTGACGGGCAGCAGCCCATACTCGCTTCACGATGCCACCAGCATACTGCATAGACATTCCTTCACGGTAGAACTTGGCTCCCTGACCGCCTACCATATCCAGGAGGATGCCATAGCGAGGATTGTAACCCTCTGGCTTGTTCTCGCTCCAATACTGCGCACCCAAAGCCCAGCTGTTGCCATCATCCTGTGCATCAGACCATTGCGGTACGCCCCAATCCTCGGTATCGAAACATACGAAATCTACGCCGATACTTGGATTCAATTTTTTATCAGCCTGCAACTGGCGTGCAATTTCCAACATGACGGCTACTCCGCTGGCACCATCGTTGGCAGCCATCACAGGCTTGCGCCAATTGGTACTGTCGGGATCGTTATCTGCCCAAGGGCGACTGTCCCAATGGGCACAGAGCAAGATGCGGGTTTCAGCCTTCGGGTTGTAATGGGCAATGATATTGGTATTCTTCAATATCGTGCCATCATAGCCCTTCAGGTCTGCCTTCTGGGTCTCTACCTCGCAGCCAAACTGCTTGAACTTGCTCACAATCCATTCGCCACACTTATCGTGCGCCTCGCTGTTCATCACGCGAGGCCCGAAATCGCATTGCGCTGCACAATAAGCCAATGCCGAATCGGCATTGAAAGCCGGACCTACGGGATTCAGCTTCTCCGCTTCCTCTACCTCCTGAACATCAGGCGAGCTTGCACTGCTGGCATTCTTATAGCTGATGGTACCAGCCACCAGTCCGGCAGCTACCACCACACCTAATATGATCTTCATTTTTTTCGTCATAACATTATTGTTTAAAGTTCTGCACCTGCGTCATCACTCTGAGCCAGTTGCCTCCCCAGATCTTGGCGATATCCTGCTCGCTGTACTTGCGGCGCAACAGCTGGAGAGTGAAATTAATCAGCTCGGAAGAATCAGCAAGTCCGCGGATGCCTCCATCTCCATCGAAATCGGTACCCAGACCTACGTGATCGATGCCCATCACCTCGATGGCATGCTCCAGATGGGCAATGGCATCCATGATGTCTGCCTCGCCCTCCTTGCGCAGGAATCCATGATAGAGCGTAGTATGAGCCACACCTCCACGGGCTGCCAGGGCACGCATCTGATCATCGGTAAGATTGCGGGGCACATCGCAGAGCGCACGGCTGCTGCTATGGCTGCATACGATAGGAGTCTGACTGATTTCCAATGCATCATAGAAACTCTTTTCGCCTGCATGACTCAAGTCCACCATGATGCCGTGGCGGTTCATCTCCTGAATCACCTTGGCTCCGAAACTGCTCACGCCATTGTGGGTATTGCAGCCACGGGCACTGTCGCAGATGTCATTATCGCCATTGTGGCAGAGGGTGATATATACCACGCCTCGCTGGGCAAAGTACTTCACATTGCTCAAATCGTGCTCCAGGGCAAGACCATTCTCTATACCGAGCATGATGCTCTTTCTGCCCTTTCGCTTGTCGCTGTAAAGATCGGCAGGAGTTCGGGCAATACTCAGGTAGTCGCGGTTCTTGCTCACGATTTCCTCTATCTTGTCGAAGATGAGATCGGCATACTGCAGAGGTCCCTGCACGTCGAAGGCTACCTTGCTGCTGAAGCTCTCGCCTATCTTAGGCTGCGGCAGATAAGCCACCATGGTGGTAGCATCCTGATGTCCGTCGGTCATCTTGTGCAGATCTACGAGAATGCGGGAGTCGCGATGATCGAACTTCACGCCCTGCGGGAAGAACATCGGGGTATCGCAATGGGTATCGAGTGTTAGGATACGCTTGTGCAACTGCTTGGCAGCATGGAAATTGCCTGCCTGGTTCACCAGCCACTGGAAGATCTTTCCGCCTTCCTCGCCCAGCCACTCAGGATGCCACTGCACGCCGAGTATCTGCTTATACTCGTTGCTCTCTATCGCCTCGATGATGCCATCGGTAGATTTGGCGATGATGCGCATGTGCTTGCCCGGCTCGCTCACAGCCTGATGATGGAACGAGTTGACGAGAATCTTTTCCGAATTATATATATGATATAAGGTGGAATCCTTCTTGATTTCTACACTATGGGTTGGTTCGGAGCGGTCGGCATCCTGACTGTGCTTCACCATCTGCTTGATGTCCTGATACACTTTTCCGCCCAAGGCTATCGCCAGGGTCTGGATGCCTCGGCAAATGCCAAGCATCGGAATCTGACGGTTGAAAGCCAGACGGACAAGCATCAGCTCTGCAGCATCACGCTCCTGATTGATATTGTGAAGACGGGGAGACGGCTCCTCGCCCATCCACAAAGGGTTATGGTCGCCCCCACCCGTCAGGATCAAACCATCTAGATGCTCCAGAGTATTGATGATGACAGTACTGTCGGCAACTGGCGGGATGATGACAGGCGTTCCACCTGCCGCAATCACCTGCTTGTAATAACGGTCGCGAAGCGTAGCATCAATGTTCTCGTAATTGGCAGTAAGACCGATTACGGGCTGATGCTTCGCTTCGGGAAAAGAAGAGTACGCACCCTTGAGATGCGACTCCAAGTCAAATGTTTCCATTTGTTTATTTCTAAATACAAAAAAATTACTCTTCCTCCAAAAGAACAGGAACCTCTCGCTTGATGCTCTGCTCAAGCGAGATGAGTGTCTCGGTAGATACTACACCCGGAATAGCCTGGAGCTTGTTGTTCAGCAAGTCCATCAACTGCTCGTTGTCACGGGCATACAACTTCAAAAGCATGGTATAAGAACCGGTTGTGAAGTGGCACTCCACAATCTCAGGAATGTTCTGAAGGCGCTCTACCACCTTCTTGTACATATTACCACGCTCCAGGTTAAGTCCTACGTATGTACATGTAGAATAACCCAGACTCTTAGGGTTTACATCAAATCCACTACCTGTGATAAAACCATCCTCCATCAAGTGCTGAACACGCTGATGGATGGCTGCACGAGACACGCCGCATTCTGCAGCTACGTCCTTGAAAGGAATACGGGCATTCTTGGAAAGGATGCCGAGAATCTTTCTGTCAAGATTGTCTATTTTCTCCATTTCTTCTCTATTATTATGTTCTATTTTAAGGTATTCTTCTATACCAGATAGCAAAATTAATAAAAACTATTGAAAGAAACAACAAAATGCACGAATATTTTGCAATATCCGTGCATTTTGTTGTTTTTTATACTG
>ERZ1034818.343-NODE-343-length-13487-cov-12.481388_pt1 | contig 13487 bp, 8 predicted proteins | sample MGYA00520595_ERZ1034818 | MGnify/ENA primary metagenome ERZ1034818 (study PRJEB33766, sample SAMN09781689) | gut metagenome | biome: gut microbiome | host: Homo sapiens | place: Madagascar | study: EMG produced TPA metagenomics assembly of the PRJNA485056 data set...
CATCGGGCATTATCTGAACATAAAACACTATCAATAAGTTGGAGTCATTACCGTCATGGGGATTGGTATTCCAGCGAGTGTCGAATCAGTGTTATTTACCAGTGGTCGGTTATTAACCCAAATGTTCGTTGCCGGGATGGGGACCAGTGTTATTGCCGGAAATTTTATCGCGTTTTCAATTGCGACTCTTATCAACTTACCCGGAAGTGCGCTCGGCTCTGCTTCTACGATCATTACAGGCCGAAGGTTGGGGGTAGGGCAGATAGCGCAAGCAGAGATTCAGTTGCGGCATGTGTTCTGGCTTTCCACTCTTGGATTAACGGCCATCGCCTGGCTAACGGCTCCCTTTGCCGGGGTTATGGCATCGTTTTACACCCAGGATCCACAGGTTAAACATGTCGTTGTGATTCTGATTTGGCTAAATGCTTTATTTATGCCTATTTGGTCCGCCTCATGGGTGCTACCCGCTGGATTTAAGGGGGCTCGTGACGCCCGTTACGCTATGTGGGTTTCTATGTTGAGCATGTGGGGTTGCCGGGTTGTCGTCGGTTATGTGCTGGGCATCATGCTTGGCTGGGGTGTGGTTGGTGTCTGGATGGGAATGTTTGCCGACTGGGCTGTGCGGGCCGTGCTGTTTTACTGGCGAATGGTTACTGGACGTTGGCTATGGAAATACCCTCGATCCGAGCCGCAAAAGTGTGAGAAAAAGCCAGTTGTGTCGGAATAAACGACAAAATGCAGATTATTTCAGCAAACAATTTCAAATTTAAAAAACAGGCTTTGACATTGTGGGTGGGCATCGCTAATATTCGCCTCGTTCTCACGATTCCTCTGTAGTTCAGTCGGTAGAACGGCGGACTGTTAATCCGTATGTCACTGGTTCGAGTCCAGTCAGAGGAGCCAAATTTTAGTTTTGAGACATCTCTATGAGTCTCAAAACAGTTAAAAAATAAAAATTATTTTTACCCGGTTACCTTGTAAAAAAGTGACCGGGTTTTTTGATTTCTGTGTTTCGTGCGCTTAATCGAGTCTCACGCTTCAGTGAGCAAGTTGCCCCCCAACAGACATCACGATTCGCAAGGTCAAAAACTCTGTTCCATGAAGTACCGTACAAAGATAAAGAGAAAAATGCCTTATGCGGGATGTCGCTATCGCGTCTTTATCGGGAAACTATGCGTAATTGCCACTTTGCCTTCTGTAATCAGAAAAAGAAGAACTGGAATTTTAATAAATATTATTTCTCTGGGAACGGGGATTTTTTATAATCAATATGACGAGTTGAACATTATATTTTTTATAAGGGTTGTATGAGATTAAAGAAATCTGCCGTAAAGACAGATTTCTTTAAAATATAATTAGAGATTTGCGACGTTATGATAAACTTTTTGTACATCGTCGTCATCTTCAAGGGCATCAACAAGCCCTTCAAAGATTTCTAAATCTTCTGGGGAAAGCTCAACTTCAGATTGCGCAATCATTTCTAATTCTGTTGTTGAGAACTCAGTGATTCCAGCTGCTTTTAGAGCCGCGATTCCTTTATGAAGGTCAGTAGGTTCGGTATAAATAACAATGTTACCTTCTTCTTCAGTCACATCACGAACATCAACTTCAGCTTCAAGTAAAATTTCAAAAATATGGTCAGGGTCTGATCCTTTAAATACAATCACACCCGTATTGTCAAACATATAGCTGACAGAACCTGCCGCTCCGATATTGCCGCCTTTTTTATTGAAAATTGTGCGAACGTTAGCAATCGTACGGTTAACATTTGAAGTCAATGTCTCGGCGATAATCATTGAGCCATTAGGACCAAAGCCTTCATAACGTCCCTGCACGAACGTTTCATCTCCGCCGCCTTTGGCTTTATCAATTGCTTTATCAATAACGTGCTTTGGAACTTGTGCCTGCTTTGCACGTTCAATAACGAATTTTAAAGATGTGTTTAATTCTGGATCGGGTTCACCTTGTTTAGCAGCAGCATAGATTTCTACACCGAATTTTGCATAAATTTTAGACGTTGCACCGTCTTTAGCCGTTTTTTTAGCAACAATATTGGCCCATTTACGTCCCACTGGAATGATCTCCTCGAAAATTTATTTACATTACTGGTAAATCGTTAACATGTGTTAATTCAGCATATTATATCATAACAGGAAAAATCTCGTCTATTAGAAATAAAAATATTCTAAAGCCATAATCTTATATTTAATTATATAAAAACTAATGTTGTTGGTGGGATTTTTTATAATTGTGTTTTGAAAGCATACTTGCTTTTAATATGTGAAAATCATTAAGACGATAATAAAACTCGTATCCGCCTAAGGAAGCAAACAGCCTGCTTTATTGCAGGCTATTTGCCAGATGACTTACTAAATCCTTCACATCTATTTCTGAGAAAAAGGAACAGAACTTATTACCGGAACGGCGGCTCATTAAAGGTTCGTAATTTACGTGAATGCAGTCGGTCGCCTTCTGCGCGCAGCAAATCGATTGCCCGAATGCCAATTTGCAGGTGTTCGGAAATAGCGCCTTCATAAAAACGGTTAGCCTGACCGGGAAGTTTAATCTCACCATGTAATGGTTTATCTGAAACACACAGTAGTGTCCCGTATGGCACGCGGAAACGATATCCTTGCGCGGCAATGGTTGCACTTTCCATATCAATTGCTACAGCCCGGCTTAAGTTAAAACGAAGTGCAGAAGCTGAGTAACGTAATTCCCAGTTCCTGTCATCTGTGGTTACCACAGTACCAGTACGTAGCCGCTGTTTAACTTCCTCACCGGGCCTGCCGCTGACTAACTTGGTGGCGTCATAAAGCGCACGTTGCACTTCAGCAATACTCGGAATAGGAATATCGGGCGGCAGTACCGCATCAAGAACGTGGTCATCGCGTAAATAAGCGTGTGCAAGTACATAATCTCCAATGGCCTGGCTTTCACGTAAGCCACCACAGTGACCAATCATCAACCAGACATCCGGGCGTAGCACTGCCAGATGATCGCAGATGGTTTTAGCATTTGACGGTCCCACGCCAATATTCACCAGAGTAATACCCTGACCATCAGCGGTAATTAAATGCCATGCTGGCATCTGGTGTTTTTTCCATGCAAGGTCGGAAATGGCTTCTTCTGGCGCTTCGGTTTCGGCGGTGATCCAGTTCCCGCCAGCACAAGAAAGGGCAATGTAGGGACTATCAGGATCGAGGATCTGGCTGCATCCCCAACGAACGAATTCATCCACATAACGTGTGTAGTTGGTAAACAAGACGAACGGCTGAAAATGTTCAACTGGCGTACCGGTATAATGGCGCAACCGCGCGAGGGAAAAATCGACGCGGCGCGCATCAAAATGCGATAGCGGGGAGAATTCAGTTGGATGATAAATGCCGTCTGCAGTTTCATCGCCAATTTGCGCCAGTTCTGTTGTCGGGAAGTAGCGAGTTAACCCAGCGCTCATTGAGCGATCAAGTGTCAATTCAGAGCCATCGATGACATAAGGATAAGGGATTTCATGCTGCGAGGGTTGCACAGAGATATGCGCACCATAATCCTGATACAGCAACGTAAGTTGTTCATTAAGATACGAACGAAAGAGAGTAGGGCGAGTAATCGTGGTGGTGTAGCTGCCTGCGTGAGTAAAACGACCAAATGCGCGCGTTTTGGGGGGATTTGTTGTGCGACCGTCCCAGGTTACGGTCAGAGATGGATAGACAAAAAGACCTTGTTTGCGGGCGTTTTCATCAGGTAATTCGCCACTTGTAATATAGTTGCCAATGGCGTTGCGTAATGCGACTACAGATTGCTCATACAGCGCGTCGAGTTTATCCAGTGCCTGAGCTGGGGTCAGACCGGAGCCCTTATTATTCATGTGTGTCTCCTGTTCCATACAATTACCGCACATCCGATAGTATGTCACAGGAATGTGAAACAAAAGTGTAAAGCGAAGATCGGATGATCTTCGCCAGACTATCAAGCGCGTTGATTGTCTTTCATCAACAAAGCGGTCATTGCGGAAATCAGACATCCAGCCAGCAAATAAATGGCGACGCTATGCCAGTTCCCGGCAAAGTAAGTGATGAGTGCAGCGGCAATAAAAGGTGTAAATCCTCCGCCAACCACACTGGCAACCTGATAACCGACTCCAGCGCCACTATAGCGATAACTGGCACCAAACATTTCGGTAAACATCGGTTGTTGCACACACACCACCATGTCATGCGCAATGTTTGCCAGCATTATGGAGAAGAAAACTATCCAGAAAATAGATTGTGCTTCAAGCGCCATAAAGAAAGGAAATGCGCTCAACGTTCCGATCAACGCGCCTGTGATATAAACCCTGCGGCGACCAAAACGATCGGCAAGCCAGGCAAAACAGGGAATTGTCAGGCAGCTTAATCCACCTACCAGCAAACCAATATTAAGGAAAAGTTCGCGCGGTAACCCCATATTCTGAGTTGAATAATTAAGTGCAAAGGCGGTAACGATGTACATTGTCAGCAACTCGCACAGTCGTAGCGCAATAATCTTCAGGAAAGCACCGGGATGTCGTAACAGAGCTTCGATAACGGGGATGCGTTTTTTCGCGGCCGCTTGATTATGTTGCTGTTGTTCGAATTCCGCGGACTCCTCCATGCCATTGCGCACCCACAATGCTCCCAGTACCAGTACGATGCTAAACAGGAAAGGAATGCGCCAGCCCCAGCTTAAAAACTGTTCGTCAGTCGTCATCATACTGATCAATGAAACCAGTCCGGTTGAAAGCAGTAAACCTACACCGTAGCCAACTTGTACACCGCTACTGTAAAAGGCTTTTTTATTTTCCGGCGCACTTTCAACGGAAAGCAACGCTGCGCCTCCCCATTCGCCGCCAACGGCAAATCCCTGAATGGCACGCAGCGTCACCAGTAAAATAGGTGCCCACCACCCAATGGTCGAGAATGAAGGAAGAATACCAATCAAGGCTGTCGCGATGCCCATCATCCAGACGGTCAGCATTAACATGCGCTTACGTCCCAGTCGGTCGCCAAAGTGACCGAAAATAACACCGCCGAGCGGACGGAACAGGAATCCGACGCCAAAGGTAGCAAATGCGGCGAGCGATCCCATAGCCGGGCTTACTTGCGGGAAAAACTCGCGATTAAACACCAGTGCGGCGGTAATGCCATAGAGTAAAAAATCATACCAGTCGACGACGGCACCAGCGAAACTGCCTAACGCAGCTCGTCGGGCGCGACTTAACGAAAGTGTCCCTTCATCGGGACGAGTGGAGATGAGCGTGGAGTCCATAATGATCCTGTTTGTACTGTCTTTTTATAATTAGTATGGAAAAGGTAACTCACATTGCCGTCGATCTATAAACGAACCTTATGAGACTACCGCGACAGAGCGCATCTGCAAATGATTTTATGGCTGATTAGCGGCAACATGAAAAATTCGCTGGAAGATGAAAGCGCAGGTGTTGCTGGTGTTGTTTAAGGATTAAGCAGAGGATCCACAGGTTCGAGATATGAAACATAAAAGTCCGCATATGCACAAAATGGCACCCTGATGAGTCTGATAGACTGCATTGCATTATAACCAGTAGGGAGGCGAGGTTAGTTATGTTTTTAGTATCATTGTTGAGACGTATTGCGTTTAGTTACTACGATTATAAAGCTTATAATTTCAATATTGAAAAAACAGACTTTGTTGTCATCCATATTCCCGATCAGATTGGCGATGCTATGGCCATCTTTCCAGTTATTCGGGCGCTTGAATTGCATAAAATTAAGCATCTTTTAATTGTTACGTCGACAATTAATTTAGAAGTCTTTAATGCGCTCAAACTTGAACAGACTAAATTAACATTAGTCACAATGACTATGCAGGATCACGCAACATTAAAAGAAATAAAAGATTTAGCGAAGAACATAACACAGCAATACGGTACGCCGGATCTTTGTATAGAGGCGATGCGTAAAAAGAACCTGAAAACGATGTTATTTATCAGTCAGTTGAAAGCAAAAACGAATTTTCAGGTTGTTGGTATAACCATGAATTGCTACTCCCCTTTGTGCAAGAACGCGTCCCGTATGGATCAGAAACTCCGGGCTCCCGTACCCATGACATGGGCATTTATGATGCGTGAGGCGGGTTTTCCAGCAGTCAGACCAATATATGAATTGCCACTAAGTGAGGATGTACTCGATGAGGTGCGCGAGGAAATGCGATCGTTAGGATCTTACATTGCGTTCAATTTAGAAGGTAGCTCGCAGGAACGTACATTTTCATTATCGATTGCAGAAAATCTAATAGCAAAAATTCAAAGTGAAACAGATATGCCAATGGTGATCGTTCATGGACCAAAAGGGGAAGGTAAAGCCAGGGAACTAGTGAATAGTTATAATAATGTCTACCGTTTATCCTTGTCACCATCGATTAAACGTTCAGCAGCAATCATAAAAGATGCTTATATCGCAATAACTCCTGACACTTCAATATTACATATGGCAAGTGCCTATAATACCCCCGTTGTTGCAATTTATGCTGATTACAAAACGCGATGGCCCGCAATGGCCGATGTTTCGGAGTCAGTCGTCGTTGGGCAAAAAATTAACAATATAAGTCTGGATGAATTCGCAAAGGCATTAAAAAGTGTTTTGGCGAGAATATGAAGCAGTACGTATGCAAAGTAATGCCGATCTGTTATGAACGGTGGTGTCATCAATACTCTGAGGCTGGTCAATCATCACAGAAAACCAGCCTTTGGATCAAAGCTGTACTCACCGGATACGATCATAGTCACACCGAACGCGAATCTGGCGGTATCGCATTTTTATTTATTCATTTTCGGTGAGAGAAGGGCTAGTTCTATAGAGGGAATGTAAAAAAGAGTGCCCCGAATGGAGCACTCTTTAAGAAATTATAACGGAAAATCAGAGGTTTTTATAACATGTCGCATAAGCAAACCCAAGCTTTTCAAATACGCTTTGATCACCTGTTGCCAGGGAAACTACGTATTGTTCGTTTGAGTTTGCGGGACTCGATGACCAATACATATTTGATTGAAAACCAGCTTCAGTCGTGTAATGCCCCATATCTCCCCATTCACTGTACAGTGACCCGATGCCTCGGGAACGACTATGGTTTAAATGGTCTCCAAGGGGAAGTGTGTAGCCATTGCTACTGCAAAAATTTTCAGCAAGGCTGTATATCATGAAAGCATCGCCGGCGTTCACCCACCAACTCTTCACTCGGATTTCGTATATATAGCTAGGGCCGCCTGTTTTTGGCGTCGCCGTAATCCTCTCCCATTTGCTGCCGACATTTTTAAATGTCACTTTACCGGTAGCATCAACATCGACCCAGGAGCCAGAGCTTGAAAACTCATAATCAGCCGCCGTTTTTCCTGGGGCAAAGTTGTCATTATTCAACTGATAATACGCCCCAGTGAACCCCTGCGAAGGGAATGTAGTTGTCGGTAGGTTAGCACCATTGACTAACACTGTACCGCTCATTATTTTGTCTTCTGCGCGAGTGAATTGTATTGTGGTACTCAGACCCGCTTGATGAACACCATTCAATACAGGGATCAGCGTTGCGATACCCTCTCCGCCTCCTGTAACAGTGGCTTTGTACTCGCCTGAGAAATTTTTACTGTAGTCAATTGCACTAACTTGCACATAGGGCACGTTGGTACCTGACTGCACAAATTCCAGCCCTTCAGAAACTTTGATCGGATTGCCTGATATATCGTGCAGAACAAGATGTAGCTCAGCACTATCGGTAAAGTCTCCTTTCAATGATGACCGATTGTTCTTAAGGACGGACTGCGAGGCGTCTGCCGGGCCTGCCACCAGCGTTATATCTACTGTTTGCATTCCACCAGCGGTCGTGACTGCGCTTACCGTGACGCTACCTGTCATCGCTCCTTTCACGCTTGTTGTCGCGATTCCGTTTTGATCGGTCACCGCTGTTAATGACGTTAATGTGGCAGAGCCGCTTTTTAAGGCGAAGTACACAGTGAGACCTTCGATCAGGTTACCACTGCCATCCTCAACCGTTGCCTTTAAGGTACTTAAATCACTGTTGGTGGCGGCGATAGTCGATGGATCAGCGATAAAGCTAGCAACATGTGCGGTGCTTGAGTTGCCAGTGACTTTCACGGTTGTCTGTGTCTGTATTGTTACACCGTTATGGAACGATGCAGTCACCGTATATGTACCGACTTTATTGCTGGTCAGAACGACTGGTGCTTGACCTGAAGAGTTAGTTCTCACTTTTCCGCCACTTAACGTTGCCCCTTCTGGCGTTACGCTAAAGTTGATGACCTGACCCTCCACTGGAGTGCCATTTGCAGAAGTTAGCGTTGCCGTCAGAGTTGCACCTGTTGGGGAATTGACACCGATAAGCGGGCTGGACGCCGAGAGTGTCAGTTTTTCATCAATAGCCTCCAGTTGTTTCTCAAGTGAAGCTCCATTCGCCAGTGATGCTTTCACCATATACGAACCGTTTCTTTCGGGCGTCATAGTGACCTCGGCTATACCCTGCGTATTAGTAGACACCGTATTCTGGCTGATGATCATTTGCGAGGATGGTTCCGCACTGAATGTGACGGGTTGATGCGTAACCGGGTTGCCAAACTGGTCGTTGACGTGAGCTTTAACTGCTACGTCTTGTGCGACCATTACCTGACCTTCAGGTATATCCAGACTGGTAATCGTCGCAGAATTAACATCTGCACTGGCATTCAGTAATCGTGAGATGACTTCAGTAGGTTTATCTGCTAAAGAGGCTGAAACTGTTTTCAGTCCGACCTCGGTGCTTGTCACAAGAATTTCAGCGAAACCCTGATCATCCGTTTCAACGCTGGTGCTGCTTAGCGTGACGGAGGTTCCGCGGAAATTAACTTTTATGCCTTTTACCGGGTTGCCGTTAGCGTCAGTGACGCTTGCCGTCATGGTTGCGCCCTCGGTCGTGCTGACGACGAATGAATATACAGAGGTTAAGGAAGCCAGTTTTGCGGTACCTGCATCGGCAATCAAAGTCACCTGTTTCGTATCACTGACACCATAATTGTTCACGCTAACTGTCACGGGATAGGTGCCGGATTTTGTACCGCTCAGTGTAACTTCAGCCTTGCCGTTGATATCAGTAATGGCGGAACCGCCTTGTCCGAGAGTGAAGCTTGCACTCACGTCTGCCGGTAGCGTGAATGTCACCGCCTCATTGGCTAACGGGTTGCCGTTTCCATCAGTCACTGTTGCCTGCAGCCTGGTCATCCCGACGTTATTAGCGATAAAATTGTCCTCGGTAACGTTAAGATTAACCTACGCAGTGAGTGTATCCGCAATAAAGTTCACCACCAACTGCTCACTCTTACCGCCAGCCATCGATGCTGTAACAGTATGAGCGCCTGCTTTTGTACCTTTCAGCGTGACTTGCGGCGTTTACCACACCTTGTGCTGCCGCAGCCATAGGGAACGCAAGTTGAGTTACCAGGCAGATACCCGCAGTTAAGCGGCGTAGTTTAATTCCCATCCCGCATAAGATTTGTCGGTCATTTATTTCTTCTCCACTTCTCTTCTTCGTAGCCATGCTTACCTTCCCTGAACGAGCTAACATAAATGCGCCCTTTCTAGCACAGCGAAAAAATGTAAATCCTGATAGCAATATGATTGAAAATTAATAACTTTTCGTTAGGCAGTTTTGGGTGTGAGTTGCAAGAGGGGAGACTACTGAATTACTCAAGTTTTATAATCGAGGGGAAAATGGTGATGGCGTCCATAGCAAAACGCCCTCAACCATTAAGGTCGAGGGCGCTTAAGATGTCAAAAACCCGCTATCCGTTAAAAAGCAATGCTCAACTAAGGTCAGTGACATTGCGCTAAAAAAGCGAATTTTTAGAATTTGGCTCCTCTGACTGGACTCGAACCAGTGACATACGGATTAACAGTCCGCCGTTCTACCGACTGAACTACAGAGGAATCGTGTGAACGGGGCGCATATTACTTAGCGGTACCTTGTCTGTCAACACTAAATTTCATAAGCCATTTCAACTGGTTAATTAATCTGCAAAGTTGTTAATTAATGAACATTCGTCGCCGAAAACGAATCTGTATCATTAGCGCGATGCAGTCTCTGCAAAGGATCTTGTTGATAAAATTGGCAGAAACGTTGCCACAATGAAGGGAAACGAGGAGCAAAAAGTTCTGGGGCGCTAAAGAAATATTCAGAAAGTACGGCAAAACATTCAGCAGGATCGCTGGCAGCATAAGCATCAATGCTCGCCGCATTCTCGCCAACTAATTCGATTTCTTCCTGAATGTTGTTCATTGCAGCATGAAGATCGTGTTCCCAGCCAGCAACCTCACGCAACGGAATAAACGGAACTCCGCTGGCGCGATCGCCGTTACGGGTGTCCAGCTTATGAGCGACTTCATGAATAATCAGGTTAAAACCAGAAGCATCAAAAGAATCTTGTATATCCAACCAGTTCAAAACGATAGGCCCTTGCTGCCAGCTCTGACCTGACTGAACAATACGTTGGTTATGCACCAGACCGATATCGTCTTCCCATTCATCATCGACCACAAATGGCGCAGGATAAATTAAGACTTCATGAAAACCATCCAGCCATTCCAGTCCTAACTCCAGAACGGGCAGGCAAAATAGAAGTGCTATCCGGCAGCTTCTTAATGAATCCAGTTCAAAGCCCTGTAAAGGAACAAGCCGCTTTTGCTGTAAAAAACGTTCGGCAAGAGTGACTAATTTGCTTTGTTCCTGTTCTGTCAGACACGTTAAAAGAGGGATCGATAGTGCTTCCTGCCAGGGAAGGGCAGTTTGATGTGCTGATTCTTGTACTTTCCAGGGCCACTTAATCATCGTTTTGCTCGCAAACTCGTCACTTGAACAAAATTGCACGGACAGGGACTGTTAAAATGCCAAATTTCCTGGCATCATGGCAACCATCTGAACGGAGAGATGCCGGAGCGGCTGAACGGACCGGTCTCGAAAACCGGAGTGGGGGCAACTCCACCGGGGGTTCAAATCCCCCTCTCTCCGCCAAAATTCAATCACTTATACATCATTAAGTCAGTGACAAAAATCACACTTGGAATTACTTGGAATATTTTCTTGGAATATTTTCAGGTAACGGGACATCAAGTGTCGGTGAAACTTTAACCTTCCTGTCATAGATTAGCACTTGCCCCTCGGTTTTGTGACCAGAGAAAAGTTGCTTATCCCGACTGCTTCCTTCATAGTCTGAAATTCCTTTCGCCTTCAGATCATGAAAGGTGAAGTCGGTTAAAATACCTGAAATTTTGCCTGCGCGATTTCTTGCTTCTACCCACATTTCGTTAAAGCCTTTGTACATATATCGGTTGCCGTATTGATTGCTGATTACATAGGCGGATGTTGGTAACTGTTTTGCTTTTTCGATCGCCGCCTGTAATCGTGGACTCCATGCTTTTATCTGTTTTTTTCCTGTTTTCCCTTGCTGGATAAAGATCCCGTCGTTTCCAATCTGCTCCCATTTCAGCGATAACACATCGGAAACCCTCGCTGCACACAGATAGGCAATTTCCATTGCGATAAAAACAGGAAGAGGTGCAACGCTTAATACTGCCTGGTATTCTTTGTCGGTTACATATCGTTCGCGGTTTTTGGCCTTGAATTTACTTACACCTGCACATGGGTTACCCTTCACGTACCCTCGCTCATACCCCCAACTGTAAACGCGGGACATACTGCTTTTTTCATGGTTGGCTTGCGTTTTACTCTGCTCCCCTCTCTTGTCCATGTATCGACGGATGTGTTCTGGTTTTATGGAATCTGCCGGCACCTTACCGAATACGGCAAGCAACTTTTTTTGATGTTGCAGATAATCTTTTTGTGTTCTTGGACTGAGGTCACTGTAATAGGCGCTGGCGAGGAATTTTTCCCACAAGCGACCGAATGTCATTGCACGATCGCGATTATTTACAGTTTCCTCATACTTTTTCCATAAAGCAGCTAAACCATCCTTGATGGCGGTTAGTGTTACAGATTCTCTGGATGTTGGTTTCCATACATAACTATATTTATTTGGGTATACATTTGGAGGTAATTTTTCGTGTTCAGGATTTTTCCTTCGTCTTCCCATCAGATCGCACCAAAATTCGGCTCTACCTCGCGTGGTGGTAAAGTTTTATTGCAGGTAAATAGCTCCCGGCTGACAATCGGTTTGCCACTACGATTGGTATAGAACGGAAGCCCGTTTTCCATTAACCATTTTCGCTGGTGGCTTGCATATTTGCAGCCCGTTAATATTAGCAATTCATCTTCGGTTAAAAATAAGCTGCTCATAGCTATATCTCATAACCGCCGCTAACTATATACGGTTAGCGGCAATTAGGGTTGAACATTAAAAATCAGCCTGACTCGGGATCAGTTTTTGCCAGATAGCTGAAACGTATTTTGCCTGGTAACGAGCGTCATCAAGTGCATTATGGCGCTCACCTTCGAATGGGATAGCCGTTCTGGCATCGAAGTCTATGGCTTTCCCCAGCTCAACGATTGTGCGTACATCGCGATCGTTGTAGTAACGCCACGGGCAGGGGATCCCCTGCCGTTCGTATGAACGGCGCAAAATCGTGTTGTCGAAGTTGGCTCCATTTCCCCAGACCTGAACAAAAAATTCACCGGAGTTTTCGTCGATAAATTCCCGCAATTGCAGTAGTGCATCATCTAACGGGATTTCATCGGTCATAATGGCAGACTGCGCTTCACGTGATTGCTTCAGCCACCATTTAATGGTGTCACGATCAATGACTCCGCCAGCAGTTTCCAGATCGATAGTCTTACTAAATTCCGGTCCCATATCTCCGGTTTGCGGATCGAAAAATATTGCACCTATTGAGATAATCGGGGCATCGGGATTTTTTCCCATGGTTTCAAGGTCGATCATCAGATGAATCCCCGCTCTGCTGGTGGATGTGAGATTATGATGACCGTTCGCCTTAATTAAGGGATCTGACGCCTCGCCAGTTTCACTATCGCTGGCATGATGCTGATTGCCGCCAGTGTTCTCCTTGTGCTGATGCGCAGTGCCTTCCATTTCCTCCGGATCATTTTCCTGAACTTCAGGCTGATTCTCTCCATCGAATATTTCCTGGTATGTTGCGTCACCCATCACCGCACCACAATCAGGGCAGTTGCCGCCACCGCTCTGACCGCAGGCGGTGCAGATCTTTTCCGGTTCCTGTTGCACTACTGGTTCAGGTTGTTTCGTTTCTGGCTCGTTTTGTAACGCATTTGGGCTGTTTTGTTCCGCTTTTTGGTAGTTCCGTTCCGATTCATGCTGGTTCTGGTTTACAGAATCGCGGGTCTGGATCCCCTTAACCCATTTCGGATCATTCGGGTCGCTGATCCCTGCAACAAATTCTCCGCGAGAGGCAGCAAGCAACTTATCGGCGTCAGGCTGGCTGATATTGGCTGCCTGCATAATTTTGTTTACTTCGTCAGCG
>ERZ1034818.348-NODE-348-length-13292-cov-7.152905_pt1 | contig 13292 bp, 8 predicted proteins | sample MGYA00520595_ERZ1034818 | MGnify/ENA primary metagenome ERZ1034818 (study PRJEB33766, sample SAMN09781689) | gut metagenome | biome: gut microbiome | host: Homo sapiens | place: Madagascar | study: EMG produced TPA metagenomics assembly of the PRJNA485056 data set...
AATACACTTCCGATAGCGCACAAATCCCTATTTCAGAATTATTAGAACCACCCATTAATGTCTCGTCAGCGTTTTCAAAAAAACGCGAACGTTCGCGTTGGCGAACATTCGCGTTGATGCGTTTAGCGGAGTTGGTGTTTATTTCAGTTTCTCTTCCAACTTTTGCAACATATCCACCGTCATGCGGTCGAGGTCGTATTCAGGTTTCCAATCCCACTCTTGGCGAGCGCAGATGTCGTCGAGGCTGTTAGGCCAAGAGTCAGCGTTGGTTTGCTTCAAGGGGTCAACCTGATACTCCATTTCGAAGTTAGGCTTGTACTTGCGAATGGCAGCGAGTACGCCTTCGGGGTCGAAGCTCATGGCTGCGATGTTGAAGGCGTTGCGGTGGATAAGGCGAGAGGGGTCAGCCTCCATCAATTCTACGGCAGCGCGAAGAGCATCAGGCATGTACATCATGTCCATGTAAGTGCCCTTAGCAATTGGACAAATGAACTTTTCACCACGAACGGCAGAGTAGTAAATGTCGCATGCGTAGTCGGTAGTGCCACCGCCAGGGAGTGTAACGTATGAGATCAAACCTGGGAAACGTACGGCACGAGTGTCGACACCATACTTGCGGTAGTAGTAGTCAGAGAGTAATTCGGTAGTAACCTTTGATACGCCATAGATAGTACGTGGACGCTGAATCGTGTCTTGAGGTACATTGTCGGGAGGCGTCTCAGGACCAAACGAACCGATAGAGCTGGGGGTGAATACAGAGCATCCGTGTTCACGAGCTACTTCGAGCACGTTCCAAAGTCCGTCAATACCAATCTTCCATGCCAGCTGCGGACGGCCTTCAGCCACTACGCTCAACAAGGCGGCAAGGTTGTAGATAGCGTCAACCTTATGCTTCAATACCACTTCAGCGATTTGTTCACCGTTGGTAACATCGCAAATCTCGGCGGGACCACTCTCAGCCAATGCTCCTTGAGGGGCAGCGCTGGGAATGTAACCACAAACTACGTGATCGTTGCCGTAAATGCCGCGCAACTTCATGGTAAGCTCAGAACCAATCTGTCCTGTAGCACCAATCACCAAAATATTCTTCATCGTGTGTATGAAAAGGGGTTTGTACGTGCTTTCTTTTAGTTAACGAGTTAACAAGTTGACGAGTTAACAAGTTAATGAGTTAACAAGTTAACGAGTTAACGAGTTAACAAGTAAGTTAGTCCTTATATATAAGGTCTTGAAGAAGTTGGCACGTATTTGTTAGATGTTTCGTTTGATACATTTATTGACAGGCTACGAAAGTTCTTGTTTAGCGCAGTCGTCAAAATGCGTTGCAAAGGTGCAATCTTTTTTTGATATTTATAACTTGTACACTGTTATTTTTAAAAAAAAATCTGTTCCTTTGCATTGTCCTAATTTTTAGACAAGTAACCTTATTATAAATCATACACACAATGTACGGTAAATTTCAAGAACATCTTCAGCAAGAGCTGAATAATATTAAAGAAGCAGGCCTCTATAAGGAGGAACGTTTGATTGAAGGCCCTCAGCAGGCTGCTATTCAAGTAAAGGGCAAAGAAGTGTTGAACTTCTGCGCTAACAACTACTTGGGCCTTTCAAACAATCCTCGCTTGATTCAAGCTGCAAAGGACATGATGGACCGTCGCGGCTATGGTATGTCAAGCGTTCGCTTTATCTGCGGTACGCAAGATGTACACAAGGAATTGGAGCAGGCCATTTCTAAATTCTTCAAGACTGAGGATACTATTTTATATGCTGCTTGCTTCGATGCGAATGGTGGTGTATTTGAGCCTCTTTTGACTGCTGACGATGCAATCATTTCTGATGCTTTGAATCACGCTTCAATCATTGACGGTGTACGTCTCTGCAAGGCAAAGCGTTATCGTTATGCGAATGCTGATATGGAGGACCTCGAACGTCAACTTCAGGCAGCCCAAGAGCAACGCTTCCGCATCATCGTAACTGACGGTGTATTCTCAATGGACGGCAATGTAGCTCCGATTGACAAGATTTGCGACTTAGCTGAGAAGTACGATGCCCTCGTTATGGTAGACGAAAGCCACTCAGCAGGCGTTGTAGGTCCTACGGGTCGTGGTGTGAGTGAGTTCTTCAATACTTATGGTCGTGTCGATATCTACACTGGCACACTTGGTAAGGCCTTTGGTGGCGCTATGGGTGGTTTCACTACCGGTCGTAAGGAGATTATCGACATGTTGCGTCAGCGCTCACGTCCTTACCTCTTCTCTAACTCAGTAGCTCCTGCTATTGTAGGTGCCGCGCTCGAAACGTTTAAGATGCTCGATGAGAGCAATGCTATTCACGACAAGTTGGTTGAGAACGTTAACTACTTCCGCGACAAGATGATGGCTGCAGGTTTCGACATCAAACCTACCCAGAGTGCCATTTGCGCTGTCATGCTCTACGACGCTAAGTTGTCACAAGTCTACGCTGCCAAGTTGCAAGAAGAAGGCATTTACGTAACAGGCTTCTATTATCCCGTAGTGCCGAAGGATCAAGCTCGTATTCGTGTACAGATCTCAGCTGGTCACGAGCGTGAACACCTCGACAAGTGTATTGCAGCCTTCATTAAGGTAGGTAAGGAATTAGGCGTGTTGAAGTAATTTTCTAATTCTCAACACACATATGGGTGGTTCTAATAATTCTGATTTTTAGAACCACCCATATATATATATAATGCGTGCTTTATTGTTCTGTATGAGCAATAAGGCACGCTTTTTTTGGGGGATTAGAGACGTTAAACTGCGATTAGAAAGTCTCTTCCCTCACCCTTTCCCCCACTCCCCCACACACTAATATCTCTTTTTATTGTCACTTCTTTCCTGAAAAGTGGCTAATATTGACTTGTTTGATGTTTATTAACCTTACAGGGGGGGGTAATTTAAGGAATTTATTAAATTTGCAAACAAATTAAGGCTGAAAGGCCACTTGACGATTAAATTTTGAGGTGTAAAGCGAATGGTTACATACATACGCATTCAACTAAAATTTAAACGCAACACACAATATACGCGTATTGCACATCATCATGCAACACCTCAAGTGGGTCAAAACATTTTGTAAATCTTTTGCTCTACGCCATGTATCGGTAGACGTACCTTTGGCGTAAGCTTACTTCTACTTTACGTTTTTTCCTGCTCAAACCGTTGGGAAGTCAAGACACCGATATGAAGAAAGTACTTCCTACACATGTTTGGTTTTTTCATCTTGAATTTATTGCTCAATTAAACGAGTTAAGACGTTGTAAGAATTTGAAGCGTGCGCTTTGAGTTCAGTCCCATTGTACCCTTTTCGAGAGTCGTTGACGGGGGAGGCGTAACTCGTACAATTGTATAATATATGTATTGAACCAATCAAGCGCATACATGAAACTTTTTTTTACCATTGCGCTCAGTCTCATTAGTTCTTTGCTGCTACTCACGGCGTGCGTATATGACGACTTGCCTGCATGTCCAGCCTTGACGCTCCACGTAGGCGTAGAAGACTATAACTACTCCAATGCTGCCGTATTCGCTACCGAGTCGTTGCGACCAACCAATGGCCCTCTGTCAACGTATGTTAGCACCCTCTCGTGGTGCGTGAGCAATGCCGAAACGGGACAAGTCGTGGCCGAGCGAGCTGCTTATCTTGCTCCCACCGACCGCCAACGCGACGACATTTCCCTGCCCGACACGTTACCCTTTGGTCGTTATGTGGTGAGTGTGTGGGGGGGGATGCCCGAAGGATTAGAATTTCCTGAACTGACCAATCTTGACGATCCTGCGGAAGATCCCTACTTGGTACACGACACTTTGACCTATGATGCACGTCATGCCGACCACACTTTGCTCTTGCGGCGTATAAAGAGCAAACTCGACATCAGTATAGAAGGACTTCCCGAAGCATGGGAAGCCACGTCGTCGCAGAAGAAGGAGACGGGACTCTATGAAGAGTGTGACAAAAGTTTTGCATACGACGGCGAGATGAAAACAGGCAACCGTAGCCGTTTCTCGTCACACACGGGCGTAACCACTTATACCGTATTGCCTCCCAGTGTGGGGAAGGACAAGACAACGGTCACTATACGCGTTTATGACAAACAAGGCAATGAAATTCCGCAACTCACACCGCGTCCCGTCATTACCACACTCTATCGTAACACAATTACCGCCTTGCGCTACGTCTACGTTGTCGAAAAACAAGATTACGACATCTACGTGCGCATCAATGATGGTTGGGAGGTGATTAATAATATGGTGATTGAGTAGCACTCTATAATAGGGACGTGTAAAACGGACAATCACAAATAGTCACTTTAAAGATTATCATACTTAGGCCCCCCTCAGTTCTGCGTTTTTAAGGTTATAAGGTTAGTTGAGTTGATGATTAACATTAACGTGGTATAACTTCATAATCTCATAACCTCAAAACAGGAAACCGAATTATTAGAAACAAACTAACATAAATATAACCTTGGGCAAACCTGAAGAGCAATGACCTTGGCTCAAAAAAAGTGCTTGTGTAATCCCTTACTGTCGGGTTTACTCCTCATGCTTACCCTTTAAACACGTAGCATTATGAAAAAGTATTTCATGAGTGTTGCTGCCTTGGCAGGTATGATGTCATTGGCAGCTTGTAGCAGTGACGACATTGTATCTCCTGCCGACAACGACGTACAAACGATTAAGATTGCTGTAGCCAGCACAGGTGACAAGGCAACGCGTGGTCGTGACCTGAATAGCGAAGAGCCTGATCAGAAAATTGAAAACGTAACCGTAGTGATTCGTGATAAGAAAACGAACACAGTAGTTTATAAAGGGGACATTCTCCAATGGTACACAGAGTCAAAACCTTATACGGACAATGGTCACGGCCGTGAGTATACGCTGAAACTTGAAGGTGATCAACGTTTGAATGCAGGTGAATACACCATCACTGCCGTAGGTTACACCGCAACCGACTTCAAGACTAACACCATTGTTGATGCAAAAAAGGGGGAAGTAGCTGCTGGCAACTTCACCGCCGAAGTACCTGACGGCAATGCAGCTCAAGAGGCATTTGCAGGTGAATCAAGCATTAATTTGCCTGAAAACCACGCGGCTATTAACACAAGCGTAACGCTTCACCGTCAAGTAGCAGGTTACTATGGTTACTTCACTTCTATTCCAGTTGAGGTAAATAGCAAGAAAGTTACCAATGTACGTTTGGTAGCACGTAGCAAGAACACGAAGTTGACTTATGGCAACTTCAACTCAAACTTTACTACGACGAACGACAAAATCATGTACGTAGTCAATGGTTCAGAACCCGCAACTACTAAGGACGCAAAGTTCAATGGTAGTGCAGAAAACGATGCCTATACCGTTTACAATATCAAGGTAACCGATTGGTTTACTAATAGTGATACGAACAAGGATGGTATCCTTGATGAGAAGGATGATTGGATCAATCCATTGAAATCTAAGGGCTACTTGACTACTCAAAAGGGTACTATCTTCGCTGGTGGTTTCGCCGTACCTTTTGCCGCTACTGATGCTGCTACCCTCGAGTTGCAGTTGCTCGATGCAAGTGGCGAAATTCTTAAGTCATGGACGGTAGCAATGGCTACTGCCCAACCTACTGGTCAAGACGTAGAGAAAGCAACATTACCCGCCGAAACAGTACAAAACTTCAGCTTCTTCCGTAATCATATGTACACCCTCGGTAAGAAGGTGGACAATACGGACAAACCAGGTACTACTACTCCTGACGAACCCGAGCCACTTGATAAGGCACAAAGCATGATCCTCCGTGTGAACGATAACTGGGAGGTAATCAACCGCATGACGATTGGTGACTAATCGCGAACTCTTTTAACTTGGGGGGAATGACATTATACTTGTTCAGTTATTATTATTGAGTTCATAATCCCCAAGTACAATATAAAAGGCTGTGCCGTGCACAAACACTCACTTTTGTGGCACAGCACAGCCTTTTTTGCTTTTTTAGATAGCGTATCAAACGCTACGAATGACATATAAACAATCTTATGCTGAAGCATTTGCTTTTTGCAGTTAGTATGTGTTGCCTTGTATTGTTGATGGGTTGTGCGGAAGAAAGCACCCCCGTGATAGATTGTGCACCACAACTAACCCTTCGTTTTGAAACTACTGCTGTACAGCATGGCATGCGCACCACATTGCTCTCATCGGACAATGTGCAACACGTCAGCTATGTGCAGCTCTATATATTTAAAGGAATATCGGCCGATGCGCCTTGCATCGTGAGCCGCAACGTACAGTGGACGCAGCCCGTAGGAGCTACGGCCGAACAGGCCTATGCCTTGCCGCTCAGTGAATTTAGTCCTGACGGATCAACTACTTACACCTTCTTGGCTGTAGGTTTAGATGACGATCCTACTAATACGACCGAGGGCGCAGCCTATGCTTACGGCCTGCCCGATGCCGTCACTATAGGCACGACTTTAGGCAATGCCGTGGCGCGGTTAGCTATGGAACGGACGGCCACTGACTTGTCACATGCCGAACTCTTTGCTGGAACGGCCACCTTACAAGTTGATCCTACGAGCAACAATGCCGTGACAATCGAACTCTATCGACGCGTGGTGGGCGTACAAGTGTACGTCACCGACATTCCCACCGACGTGACCGACCTCCAACTCCACCTCTATTCCAATCAACACACGGACGTTCCTCTCGTAAAGCAGCCTAACACCTCGGACGGCATTTATGCCGACCACGGCACATTGTTCTTGCCCAACTCTACCTGCCTGCTCGACCTCCCCGTCACAGATGCGACCCTAAAAGGCGCAACTCTATCGGGCACACAATTGACCAAACAAGTGGGCAGCGTATTGTCCGCTTGCTACTTACTGCCGATTGAGGCTCCGACTGCGACCGATAGTCACACCTTACAACTCAAGGCCTATAAGGGAACGACTTTGTATAAGACCTATAACGTGGCTTTGGGTACGGCGAAGGCGCGCAGCTATGTCTATCCGCTCCGCGCAAATTGCTTCTATACGATTGGGGTACTCAATAAACAGGAGAACGAACCCGTAAGTTTGGGTGAGGCCGAAAGCGATATAGTGATAGAGGTTGAACCTAATTTTGAGAAAGACCATGAGTATGAGATTTTTTAATGTGCAAATGTGCGAATGTGCGAATGTGCGAATGGTCGCCTTGGGTTAATGTGCAAATGTGCGAATGGTTGCCTTCTTTTGTTGTGATTATAAACTATGATTAGAAAATTATGAAACTTCGTACCATTATATATCTATTGTCCTGCCTGTTATGGACGGCCTGTTCGGACGATGAACTACAGCCAGCGACTGCTGATGAGGCAACGACAGTACCTATCACCTTGACTTTGGGACAACGTGCGACTCGTTCTGCACCACCGGGGAGTACCGACCCGATGAATCCCACTGTAGATGGTGAAGCAGAGACGGAACAAACCAATACGGTACGCATAATAGCCTTTCGTTGTAAAGAGACACAAGAAAATGTGTCCTATTCCAATGACGAAAACTATGCTGACTCCGACTTTGTCTATGATCCTACCAACGATCAAATCGTCACGTGCAGTCGTGCCACCACTTCGGCGCATCGACTCACGGCCCATGGTAAGCTGAAGAAGATGAAAGGTTATGCCTATCGGGTCGTAGCCTTAGCCTATAGTTTGACGCGCAGCCTCCCCTTTTCCAATCATCTGCTAGCCGATGTGGGCGAAGAAAACCTGTTTACGCTTAACCTCGCAGCTCATACTACATTAGATCAATTTGAAGCAGACCTTACGCACGTGGGCCATGACTCTTGGACAGAGTTCCGAAATGGACAATCCGTTGTAACACACAACACCCGTTCCTTGAGCGATCAGTTGTGTTACGCTCCTCAATTGTTTTATGGCCAATGTACCTCCGTTAATGGAAATAAAGTGATACACTTTCACGAAAAGAATGCTGCAGATAGCATCAGTTCTACCTACCCCTTGTCAGGTGTGCTTTATCGGGGTATGGCAAAGGTGCAACTTACGCTCACGATTGATAAGTTATACGAAAGCGGTACGTTGCAATGGATAGGACTCTTGGCCAACGAAACGCGTACTTCGGTAAAACTATCAACCTACGACGACTTTCTTCAGCCTTTCAATCCCATTCACACTACAATGAGAAATGGCACTTACACCTTGGTAGGCTTTGTCAATACTGGACTCAGCGTGGGCAGCACTGTCACCCTTACCGCTTGGCTCTTGCCAACCGCCACAAAATTGGCCATTCGCACGTTTATACGCAAAGGTGGTTTAGTACGTTTAGATGATATCCGCAATTCTCCCATCGAAGTGAGCGAACTATCATCGGCCGAGACGGGTACAGGCATTATCTCGCCCGACGTGGTAGACAATACGTTCTATTTGCGTCGCAATCAACGCTACCAGTTTAAGGGTAACCTCTCCACACTCACCTCAAAGACGGAGTTAGAATAGCAATTAAAGGTATCATCATGAAACGCATTTGTTTATATCTTCTCTATATATGTATCCTCCAACTATTGTTCGCCCTTCCCACTCGAGCAGACGATACGCCCACTGCCGACGGACAATTAGACGGTCGTCGTACCATTTGGTACGACCGCGATCCGAATGAAAATCAACCCACGGTGGAGAATTGGCGCTACTTGACCAATCGACGAGCTTTAGTCGGTCGGGGGTGCTACGTTAACAAGTTGGTAAGTGCAGTCGGTGTAGCTACTTGGGCCGATAGTTTGGGCAACGTGACGAATGAGGACTTGACCGATTATGCCACCTTCCCCGCTGTGCTCAAAGTTGGCGTAACGGTCAATCCGATTGTGAGCGTGCGCGATAAAAACAATTATTATGGCGAGGGCACAGAGGCCGGTTTCTGTATTGTGGCCTCGTCGGGAAGCAGTGTGTTGTCACTCGATGTAGTGAAAGCGATGAGTTTGGTGTTCTATCGCGATGGCAAGTTGGGTAGCACAGTGCCCGTAGAGGAAGGTCAGAATGCCGGAGGTGTGAGTTTGACGCTGATTAAGGTGCCTGGCTCTGACGATGCTTGCATCTGCTTGACGGCTAAAGCAAAGGAGATATTTGACGAAGTCTGTCTGCAACCCTCAGGCGGTGTCAACCTCGACTTGGGTACAGCACTTAAAATAAAGTATGCCTTTGTGGGCAAAGAGAATAATACCTATCTGACTGAAAATGGTGTGAAAGCCTATGGCGAGGCTGAGAATACGCCTGCCCCAGGGGCCTATATCAAGAAAGCTTCGGGCGAGAACCCCGTTGTGTTGGGTATTCCCTTCCCCTTAGTAAGCAGTGAAATAAAAAAGTTGGTAGACGATGACTTGACGAATGGTGCTGTACTTAGTCCACTCGTAGGCTTGGTCTATATGGGAGGTGTGAAGATACAGACAGCTCCTGGTGGTGAACACGACACAGGACAGGAAGTTTTTCGTGCAGGGTCGGAAGTGGGCTTTAAGTATAAAAACGCGGCAGTATTGGACCTCACTCTCGGTTCGGCTATCGACATAGAGCTTTATAACCGCGACGGCAAGAAGATACAGACCGAAACGCTCTCAGCAGGTGTGCTTGGACTCGGAGTAGCTTCAGGAGGCGACGGCACCGTTTCGATTTTGGCCAACCAAGACTTCTCAGGTGCGCGCATAGCCTTTTATGGCGGACTGAAAGTGGACTTGGGTGGTATGTTGGTTTACTATGGTTTTGTAAAGGAAAAACCCGATGTTGACCACCATTGCGACATTCGTCCTACCCCCGATACGAATGTGTGTGACACGCAAACCTCCTTCCAACTCCACTCCAATCCTTCGCTATCGGTAAAGTGGACACTCTACCTCCAACCTAAAGATGCTTCGGCTAAAGTTACCCCTTCTGGCTACGTAACGGGCATGAACAAATCGGGTGAATATACCTTCCGTGCCACCGCAGCCGATGGGTGTTACGACTTCGTCACGCTATCAGTAGGTACGGGGTTCAATTCTGACAAGACGGAGCACTGCGGAACGGACTTTATCAATCTTGATGAGGCGGCGCAAGGTACGTATGAATTAATGGACAAGAAAATTCCCGACGGAACGGGATCTTTCGTCTCTATATCAGGCCTTGAGAATGGACAGAACATCCTTGATAAGGATTATGGCAATTATGCAACGTACGTGGGCGGTTTAGCTTTGTTCAACAACTTGGCCATAACTGGTGTGAAACGCACAGACGGCTTGATGTTTGATGGTGATAAAGAAGGGCAGCAAGCCGTGAATGTGGGCTTTGTCGTAGAGAGTGACAACGAGGTGATAGATGCCAAAGTGTTAGAGTTTTTCCAAATACGATGCTACAACGGCGATAAGGAAGTTTATCGCCATGTTATCACCGAGAGCAATGCTGTTGCGGCTGGTATCGGCACCAGTTCAAAGACGCAAAAGGTGCGCTTTAGTATTCGTGTCGAACCGATAGACAAAGATTCCAAAACGATTAAGTTCGATCAAATCGTACTGTGGAAGTCGGGCGCGTTGGATATAGGACTTTCAAAACTCAGGCTCTATTATGCCTTCCTTGAAGACGTTAACTCCCCTTGTGCCAATGCCTTGAGTTGTGGCGCTGTGGTGTTGAGCGATACGACGGGTACTACAATCAATGCCAATGCTTGTCAAATGGCAGCTGCCGTGCGTGTGGCGGGAGTTGACGACAACTTGAGTTGCTTCGTTGACGGTAATCTCCAAACGGCCATGACCATTGTCAGTTCGGCGGACGTAGGAGGCGGCTCTGTTATCGCTGTCAACATGGGGCGCACGCTCGACTTTCGTCATCAGTTAGGCATTGTGGTCGACCAAAAGACCTATGCCTTAGGTGCATCCGTAGGTGGTTGGCTCACCGTTGAGACTTATTACAAGGGCGAAAAGACAGGCGATAAGTTTACTGATTGGAATGTGATAGGTGCCAATGTGGCGGGCTATGGCGAGAAGAACCTCTTACTCATGCAACCCAAGGAATTGTATGACGAAGTACGACTCACGATAGCAGGAGTCGTTTCGGCACTTGACATACAAAAGTTCTATGGCATCTTTATTCGTGGCGATATAGACAACGACGGCATACCCGACTGTAAAGACACCGAGTCGTGTAACTCAACGATTAAGGACATACAATTAAATCGCGTCTGTCAAAACGGAAAGCTTACGATAAGCGGTGTTGGCACTTCAGCTACTGACTATCGTATCGTGATGAAGGAACAAGACATTGATGATCGTTTCACCTCAGAAACGAATGGATCGTTTAGTCGCAGCTATACGATGAAGACGGCGGGGCGTTACTCCATGTTGTTCTACAACGCCAGTGGCAACTTGCTCAATAATGCGCCTTACACCGTTTCGCCCAACGTGACCACGTGGCGACGCGATGCCAATAGCAGCGATTGGAATGAGTGGAACAATTGGACAGAGGGTTCGCCCTATTGCTGTACCGATGTCATTCTCCCTTCGCAAGCTGCGCGTTACCCTGTGTTAGAGGAATCTATCACGGCCGACAACGTAGACGAATACTGTTGTAATAACATTCATTTCGCCCCTGAGGCAGGTGTGGCAGGTACGTCCTTGCTCAATTATCACCAAGCGTGGATAGAACACTCGTTTGTGCCCAATCGTTATTATTTGCTCTCTGCTACGCTGCAGAATACTTACTCGGGTGATTACTTCGTGCCACGTAGCATGAAGGGCGTACATACGGCCGATTACTTTACCGAATTGAATGACGAGACGTCACCCCAAAATCGTTTCAATCCGATCGTCTATCAGCGCCTTTGGGATAAAACGGCCGTAGGACGCTTGGCCGATGGGATAATTACCGACATCAGCGTCGATGAGGCACATTGGAGTCACCACTTCAATCACTTGGCGCACAACTACACGCTGGGCGAGGGTTTCTCACTCTGGGTGGACAACGACTCTTTGTCGGATAATACTGTATTTCGTTTTCGCTTGCCCAAGACGCATACGGCCTATACTTATTACAACGACTTCGACCGTCAACCCATGAATGTGAGCGAAACAGGCTTGGTGCGCGACCATGTAGGACGCTTCATTTACGAACCACAAGACGCTGCGCCCCTTACCACTACCTATACGGGCTATATCAATGGTGTGGAACAAACGCAGCAGCGCAGTGTCTACACACATGCCGTGACAACCGATGCGCCTTTGAGCATTCACCTTACGGCCACCGATGCGACCCCATTCTTCTTAGTGGGCAATCCCTTCCAAAGTTACCTCGACGTGTCGGCCTTCTTAGCCGCCAACCCAGCGGTGAAAACCGTTAAGACGTATGACGGCAATACGATCAACACGGCCGTAAAGGCTGACGGAGAGTTGATAACGTGTGGTGCAGCCAGCACGATCGCCCCCGCAGAAGCCTTCTTTGTAGAACTATCAACAGCTGCCACCGATTGCACTTTACAGTTCGCTCCCCAGATGTTTTCGGGCAATGCCTCTACCACTACGACTACGCAAAGCAAGGTGCGTGGTTTGCGTTTAACAGCCATTGCTCCCAATGGTGTGAAAGCTTCTACCTTATTGCTTGAAGATTCTCCTCAGAGCAATATAACCTCTTCCACCTTGTTTGATGCTGAGGCCAAGCCCCAACTATCATTATTTAGTATAGACGAGACGCTGCAACCCTTCGACGTGGTTCAAGTGTCAACAAAGACGGAGCGTATCCCTTTAGGCATATATGCTGCTGATTGCGACTCTTTAACCCTTGAGGCAGAGAGCATAGGTGGTGTGCAACTATCAGACTATCAACTGATAGATACAAAAGTAAATGTGCAGCAGCCTCTGCAGTGTACGCAGCCTTTGTCCTTCAAAGGCTCCTCTGTTGTACTCAATCGTTTTGTATTGCAACGTACGCCATCGGTAGTGAATAGCATAGTTGCGCCTACAAACGAGAAGAAAACCTCCTCTCTCCAACTCTCTGTATCGCATCGTGTGCTCTCTCTCTCACTTCCTGAAGTATCAGATCAGCGCATTCAGCAAGTCACGCTTTACGATGTCACAGGCCGTCTGTTGTCGACGGCTCGGTATGATTGCGTTCACACGCTCACCATGCCTTGTCCCGCAGGACTTCTCATTCTCCGTGTTACACTGTCAAATGGACAAGACCAAACCCTCCGCCTTTGGGTAGAGTGAGAAAAATAAACTGCAATTTATCTGCCTAACGAGAATGAACATTAACGAAAAAAATTAATGAAATAATTAATGTTCAAT
>ERZ1034818.349-NODE-349-length-13259-cov-4.127083_pt1 | contig 13259 bp, 8 predicted proteins | sample MGYA00520595_ERZ1034818 | MGnify/ENA primary metagenome ERZ1034818 (study PRJEB33766, sample SAMN09781689) | gut metagenome | biome: gut microbiome | host: Homo sapiens | place: Madagascar | study: EMG produced TPA metagenomics assembly of the PRJNA485056 data set...
TTTTTAAGCACTGGATCGTCTTTGATAGCTTCGTACAAGTCTCCCAAGAGTGGGAATTTCTTATACTGACGGGTTCCCGGAATGAAGATGGAGTCATTATCATCTGTGATTCCAAACTCCTCGTAGACCTTATAAATGTAACCATCGAGAATCTGTTCCTCTTCCTGCGTAAGGTCACGAACCACGAGGTGCATAAAGGTATGAAGATCCTGCACTTTCTTTGCCAGCAAGGAGACTTCTTCACTATAGCCATCCAAACCTTTCAAACTCTCACGGTCGGGCACATGGATATCAAAGATATTGATGAAGTACTTTGTGCCCGGTCCGAGTGCAATATACTGACCATCGATTTGGTCACAAGCACGCTTATAGTCTTCCTCACCTTTGATAGGAGTAATAATAAAAGTCTGGATGTTCTGCAGGCGCATGCGGATTGCAAGGAGCTGCGCAGTAAAGGTCTTGCCGTAACCACTCTTACCGAGGATTGCACCGTTAGCATTGCAGTGGCGGGCCGTATCGAAAACGTCTACTGCTACCAGAGAATCATTGTCTTTGTTTACACCAAGCATAATGCCGTTTGGATCTTGAAGTTCGAAGCTGATGAACGGATACAGAGATGCAGCACCATTGGACAACGCATTACGGCGAGACTTATGATAGATGTCACCACTGATTTTGCAGAGCGGCAATGTAGATTCAAACGCTGCTTCCATCTGCAGATTCGTGCGGCGCATACGAACGCCCATACTATGAGCCATCTTATCAAGTTCACCATAGCGATGTTCGAGTTCGTTATAACTATCTGCAGCGACTGTAATAATCACATTACAATAGTAGAAATCTTCTCCCTTCGCCAATCCCTGCAACAGATAGAAACCAGACTGAATCAGGCTGGCAACATTAGTTGCCTCAGTAGAAGTATCGCTGGTATCCTTTAACTTTGCACGGTTATTACGGATACGCCGGCCAATAGCATTCTCGACACGCTCTTTGGGTACTTTTTCCATAAAGATGTCTACATCAACACCTTCGCTGGCATTGATAAAACTGGAAAGCCAACCAGCGACCACATAGTTTGGATACCCCTCTGCCGTAAAGTAGCCGAAGGTATAAAACTTATTATCTACCACCATATAGCTTGGATGCTTGAAATCGATCCATGCCGGTGCAATAAACTCTGTCGCGGGTGTGACAGGATTTTCTTCTTCATTCTCGTATGCTTTCAGGTAATGGTCGTATACCTTGGTGGCACGTACAGAGAACGGCTCCGTCTCAGCTGCGCGGCGGTTCAGCAGTTCATACAGTAAGGAAATGACGCCCTTATCCGTCTCACAGGAAGGAATAAACACATTGTCGGCATCTGCCAGATAGCTCTTAATGCGCGCCGCTGTCTGATTCAGAGATGCAGCAATAGCTCTAAAGTTCGTTCCATCTGTAGCTACATCGTCGGCATACTCTACGATAACAAGAAAGCGACGGCTTACGCCTTCACGCAGTGCAGTATCCTGAATAAGCTCAATATATTCTTCCTGCATACGACGGCAGAGCGGATTCTGCTCACTTTCATGGCACTTGCGCATGGTCTTGAGCAAAGTCTCCGTCTCGGCCTTACGAGAGATTACCTTAAACTGGATTTTAGCCGGGATAATGCGGAGCATTGCAGTGAACTTTTCCGCAATAAGGTTACGCTCTTCGTTGGAATACATCAGATAGTTCTGGGGAGCAAATTCCATGAGTTTCAGGTAGCGGCCATCTTTGGTGATGATAATACTGCGAAGAACATCTCGAATCGGAATTGAAAGCTGAGTGCTCTGGATCAGTTTATATTCCTGACGCTTACGCTCACGCTCTTCTGCACGCCGCTGTTCACGCTGGCCACGCTTTGTACGCAAGCGCTTCTGACGCTCAATTATCCTTTTTTTCTGTTCGAGCTCTTCAATACGCTTCTGGTCTACGACTACATTTGGATCCTGCTTTTTAGGCTTTTTACCAAACATTCATATCACACTCCCCTCTTCTTGTTACGCTTAGCTTCCTTCTTTGCTTCTTTCTCAGCCTGCTTAGCGGCCCTCTTTTCCGCTTTCATCTTTACCTTTTCTTCACGACGCTGCTGCTTTTCTGCGCGCTTCTTTTCTTTCGCAGCACGACGGCGTTCACTATGAGACTTCAAGTCATCCGGGGTTTCCACAACACCAAGGTCATCTTCAAAGAACTCTTTGTAGATGGGGTCATAGATTTCGCTGCTAACAGCTTCCTGCTTACCCCTTCTCTTCTGAATATCATCAATGAAGCGCTTGAGCTTTTCACGAGGAAGTTCGCCATTCTCTTTGGTCAAGTATCCGGGCTTCGCCTCAATACGAACACGAGGATTATACCGGGCAATGCGCTTATGTTTCAGATAAGAAAACAAATGGATAAGACATTCTGATACGCTATCTCCGTTGATTCCATTCAAGCAGCCAAGGAAAACTAAGCCCGCTGTCAATGCTGTCACAAATGCTTTCTGATTCAGCGGCAAATCAAGGTGTACCGTGAAATATGCAATCGGGCCTGCCAGAATTGCCCCTTCCACAAGGTTGCGGGTTCTAAACATACCATCAAAGCAGCGTCCCGTGTATGCAAAGTTTTCAGGTATCACACAGGTGTTTAATGGCACCTCATCCTTATCTTTCGGTCTGTTATCAGCCATCTTTCTCCTCCTCTAACATGCAGTTTACCAATAAAGTCAATTCTTGAATCCTACTGGCACCATCATTGACTAAGATGATGTAGTTTTCTTCCTTTTTCCAATAGCCAAAGCAATTTGCTAATGTTCTTGTGTACTTACAAAGGACATAATTATCTTTCTTTTCGGTTTCAAACCGGCCCCTCTGCAAATCCTTGTTGATTTGCCCAGTTACACTTTCAAGCTTTTGCTTCGTCGTCTCCATGCTCGGTATGCACGTCATAAACGATATAACTTTATTTTTCTTAGCAATATCGAATCCGATATAGCATCCCCGATTGTCCTTATGTGTCAGTTCAAGAAAGTGCTTATGAGGAAAGCTCTGAGAAAGAAGTTTGACCACTGTATCATTACAATTCTTCACGTTTGTCCTCCAAATGAAAGAGGGCAGAGCAATATCTGCCCTGCCCCGCTCTCATAAATGTTTAGTTGCTCTTAATGCAACGGCCAATCAGCATATTACGCTCCTTGTTGATGCCGGTCACCAAGAAAGCAACCGAATCATTGCGAACGAGTTCTCCAGTACCATAGTAGTAGTCCTTCGGCACAATGCCGCGAATCTTCATACCCTCGATGATGACAAAGTAGAACTTGTCATTGCTTGCAACAACGGTTGCATCATAGCGGGCGTTGAGCATGCGCTCGGACACCGTCTCGACCTTTGCCTCGCTGCGCTCGATCAGAGCATGCGACAGAGAAATATCGATCTTGCGCTTTGCACGATCTACATCCAGAGACTCAACTGCAACCATCAGGCCCATACCGGGTTTGTACTCTTCGGAAACATCCTCAATGTAAGAGAATGCAGACAGTGCGCCGGAACCGATAACAGATTCAACACCGAGGCATTCCACAATTGCATAACGAGGGCCGGAAGAAACAATGCTGGCCTTTGCTACACTGCCGACCTTTACATCGGCATTGCGGGAGAAGAAGTGACGGCTCTGGAGTTTCTCCATTGCCTGTTTGCGGGAGGCAACCACAAAGGGAACGCCAGTGTCATCATCCTCGCCCATATCAAGAGGCAGGAAGGAAACAACGCCCTTGAAGTAGTGCGATGCCTTGCGGCGGTAGCGCAGGAAACGCTCCTCATCAGATGCCTGATCAATATCTTTCAGCTGGCTGAAGTGGAAGAAGTCTTCTGCAGGAATCACAATACGCAGGGTATCGCGTTTCAGAATGATCAGAATCTTTTCGTCACGGGTGACTTCAACGCCCTTGACTGCCGCATAGCAGATATTTCTACGATGAATATCCTGTTTCATGCGAGCAATCTCTGCATTCTGGCGCACACCCGGCATATCGGCAAAGACCATGTCGTTGCCATCATCAATGATGCTGTCAACCAGTTCGATCTTCTGAAGTGCGCGGCGTGCAGGTGCTGCAGGAGCAGCCTTTTCTTCATCTTCTGCAGGAGCCTCTGCCTCAACAGTCTCCTGCTCAGCCACAGATTCAACCTCTTCCGCATTCATCTGTTCGAGTGCTTCCTCAACTGCTTCCGGTGCAATCTGCTCTGCAGGCTGCTCAACCTGAGGTTCTTTAACCTCGGGATTGTTAGTAGTCAAAATTTCATTATCCATTGTTGATTTTCTCCTTAATTCAAGATTTTTATATTCAACGCGTATTCACGCGAAGACGATGGATTTAACCGAAATCAAAGGCCCTATCTTCCCCGGCAACCTTTTCAAGTTTGATTCCGCCAGTAGCATTGTTTGCACTCTTGGCGAGTGCATTATGTGCAATGATTTCTTGGTTACGTTTGGTCATATTAGCGACATCTCCTACCAAGAAGGCATCAAGGTCTTCTGTCAGAGCGTACTTGTCGCTTGCAAGAGGATAGTCACGCAGGCGCACTTTAGGAAGCAAACCCTCGCGGGTAAACCGATGATTGTCGTAGCCACAACGGTGTGCCTGCAAAATGTTGTAGCCACGATGGTAGAGGATAACATCTTCACGAGGAAGACGACGGACCTCGTCAGGGTTCAGAAGCATACGCTTACCGTCACCTTCGCTAAGGGCATATCCCTGCATAAGTCCTCTATTACCAAGTGCTGTATTACGGCTATCACGAGAACTCAGTACTCGAATCGAAGCTGTACCAGACAGTTCCGAGATAAAATTGGCAGTCTCCGTATCATTACAGCCAAGGAAGAGAATTGTATCGCAGCAGCTGATGATCGTCTGCTGAGATTCCTCATAGTTCTTTGCTAACTGCATAATCGACTGCAGGATGATAGAAATATTGATTTTACGAGAACGAACAGTGCTGATGGTCGTATCAAACGAAGGGATAACACCAAGGTTCGCGAACTCGTCACAGATAACATTCACGGGCAAGCGATTCTCTGGGCCAAAACGGTCTGCCGCATCTGCGACATCCTTAAAAAGGAAGGTAAACATCATCGAAGTGATTGCTTTCATGGCTGGACTCTTATCACTGATAATGCAGAACAAAACCGTCTTTTCTTTGCTAAGGTCCTCAAAATGAATCGTGTCATTCGTAGTGATTCGACGAATATCACGCATCTGGAACAACTGAAGGCGCTGGCCCAGTCCCTGAACCAGTCCGGGACGAACATTATCAGAGGCGCTCTTGAAGTATCCCCATGCAATTGCGGCGGGGTGACTCGTAGGCACTTTCGCGAACATATCTTCCAGTTTTGCAATATCACTGGTCGAAAGCAGGTAGTACATCGAACCAATATTGCATAGAGGTGCTTTCAGATCCGTTTTCTTCATGTACTCATCCACAGCTTTTTCATCGGCATCCATTGCCGCCAATGCAAGTACACGAAGTGCATTTCTACGCTCATTCATCGTGACATGAAGAGCTTGGCCAGTAAGTACATTCAGAAGTTTCTGGGTTTCTTCATAGGTAAACTTGCTGCCAACTTCTGAAAGCAGCCGTTTTCCTTCATCCTCATAGATGGATTTGAGCGCGACCTCACGCCGCCATGCGCAGAACATAATGATGGCACGGAGCAGGTTATTTTCACCTGTACCCCAGAAGTCTGCCGAAGGACTGTCCGAAGTGTTTTTCATCAGTGCATCAGTAAATTCTGTAACTCGAATATCGCTGATGTCGCCAGTTTCAGGGTCATAGATCTCGGACATGCAATCCCACGCGTCACTGCGTTTAGGATCAACCATATTAAAAACGAGTACTTTATACCTTTCGGCGCGGAACTTTTCTGCCGTACTCTCGAAGAGCTCTCCCTTCGGGTCAGTAATTACCGCACTTTCTCCACGAACGATTGCTTGGAAAGCAGCATTTCTCACGTAGCAATAAGATTTGCCAGTACCGGGGGACCCCAAAATGATGATGTTGCGATTATCCTTGGTATCTTCCGGAAGACAAATAGCTTTCTCACCATGTTCCGTATACTGCGCAAGGATAACACCACGGGCGTTGTCGATATTGGTAATCTCATAGACCTCTTTGGCTTCTTCCTCGGTCATCCACTCAGCCGTACCATAAGTACCCTTTTCAGAGAAATCCACCTTACGTGAGTCGGTATTCTTGACACTGGTGAGTTCTGTATTTTTGCGACTTACCAGCCAAAGTACTGCACCAACAATAGCTGCAACAACAAGAATGTACAACCACCCGCGAAGTGTAAATGCTGCCGCAAAGAAATGCCGCCACACAGGATAATTGAGCACCTGAACAATACTGTCACCAGCCTTGCTAGCATCTTGGATATTGACGATCATGCCGGCAGTATACATTATTGCAAGCAATGCCACACCAAATGCAATACACAGTCCTGAAATCGTCTTTGGCGTTTTTTCTCCAGAAATCAACTGTCGAATCCTGTTTACTGTCTCGTTTGGAGCACGGTCATCTAAAAGTTCTTCCTGCGCTTCATTTACTTTTCCGAACCTCAATTTTCTTCACCCACCATTTCATCACTCGATTCATTTTCAATACTCATGCCCGACTCTGCAGCAGGCTCATCATCCAACACACCATTAAAAGGTTTAGAGCTGATAAGGGTACCATTAGAATCGTAAGTATTAACGACTTCGTTACCAAACTCGTCTTTCTCCAGTACAGAAGTAAGACCCATAGAGCCGCTGGTGTAAACCACAGTCTTATTTGTCACATTCAGCGGATCTGAAACAATGCTCAACACATCACCATCGGTATACATCCGCCAGCCGAACATACGGCTCACATTCTCGGCGCTGATAAGAGTCGTGTCATAATCCAGTACAGGGATATTATCAATAGAGAACGAATCTCCCGCCCAACTGCTGAAGGTGAACTTGCCACCACTTACATGGAACACCTTGTTCTGCGAAGCATTGGCCGCATTGGTTGGGACCTGTACGGTCACAAATTCGTTGGGTCGCACTGCCACATAACCTTTCTCCTCAGAATAGTGTATAGAACTATCAGTGGCGGATGCCACATCAACAAGGTTGAGATAAATTTCGCCATCCTTTTCCGTATACTTGCTGTGAATCAAACGTCCATCGACCACAATAGAGCCATGCTCACCAATAGTTTTCCCTGTAAGAATTCGCTGCCCACTGTCCCAATCATCTTGGAATGCAGCCTCCTCACTTGGGTTGGGGAAGACATAAATGCGCTCCCCACTCCCCTCTTCACGAATGAAAGTAGTGTCCGAAATGCGGCCCTCATATAACTTGATGGGCGAATAACCAGAAAGAATGTACCGATACTCGTCAGACTGACTGCTGTAAACTTGGTGACCCGTTGCATAGATCATCGAACCAGTCTCGGTATTTGCTTTTACCAAATCAAGATCTTCCCTGTACGCATCCTGCTCGTTTTTGAAGTAAGTCAGCTGGTCGTATTCTGCTTGCCCAACCATGCTGGGTCCATCAAATACGATTTTCTCAAAGCCACGTTCTTGCTCAGGGATGGAAGAAGCTACTGTGCTACTCACTACTTCACTCGAAGCAGCCATCTCACTGCTACTTGGTTGCTGCTCGGGGTTACTCTTATGCGACAGTATAAGAGCTCCTACCCCCACAATTGCAACCGCACCAATTGAAACACCAATTACTACCTTTTTATTCATCCAAAAAACTCCTTTTCTTAACCGTTCTTATTCTCTTCGATAAGTGTACCAATCTCAGTTTGCATGGGGTCCACACGCTGACCGGATTCATTGATAACTTCAAAGTGCAGATGATTGCCGGTACTATTACCAGTAGAGCCTACATAGCCAATGATTTGACCCGCAACTACTTCTTCGCCATCACTGACGATTGCCGCACTCATATGGGCATATCGTGTTTTGACTCCACCTTCATGGGTAATAGTTACACAGTTCCCGTAACTGGAATCATGGCCACTTACTTGGCAAGTACCATCTTTTACCGCGTAAATTGGGGTATCCTTTGGTGCTGCAAGGTCAACACCGCCGTGGTCTTCTGTCGCGCCATTCAATTCGCGGTCACCGAATGGCGAGGAGATTGTATACGAATGCGATGGTAGCGGAAGTCCAACATCTCCAAGCGATGCACTGCCACCAGTACGATAAAACTTCATAAGCTCAATTGCGTTTGTGTTAGCAAGCGATTTTGTACTGATGTCATAAGATACGGCATTATCTGGAAGGTCTTCCAGACCACACTTGTCATTCACAATGTCTTTGAATGTACCTTTTAGCGCTGCCTTATATGTTGCTGTTATAGTAACAATGTACCGTATGCCGTACACTGGTTCACTATGTCCATCTGGATCTTCTGCATCTGTTTCATTGCCGGCAGCATCAACATATCTATAGCCTTTGATGTACTCTTCTTCCCTTGTTTCATATGAGGGTGTAACTACTGACTCCCAGACAATTTCTTGCTCTTCACCTTTATCATCCAGTCCAGTCAGGTCAAAAGCATAATCCAACGCATCTTTTACGCCATTGTCATAGTCATCATCTTCGTTGACTGCCAACGATGCTGCCGCCACCACATAACAGGCCTCATAGATAAAATGGTCATTCTCGATGTCTTCGTCCTTTTCGACTGAATAATCGAGCCGATAGTCATCTGCATAATCCGGCTTTGGGTAATTCGTTTTTGCCGTCTTTTCATAATCGGACTGATTATCTTCCGCCATCTTCTTTGCAGCCTTCATTACCTTTGTATCATCTCGAAGAGATGCTCTAAAGGCTTCATCGATAATTGCAATTAGGCGATTCGACGAACTAAAATAACCACTAGATATGGATACCGGAACTTCTTCACCTGTATCTGGGTCTATCTCTGTTTTTGTTTCATACTCCCCATTCTCTGGATTGTACTCCGTGACATAGTCGTCTGCATTTGCTTCCTCTGTTTTGAAGGTTTTTTTGAACGTTGATTGTGCCGTACCCCAATGTCCTGTAGTGAAGAATGTCTTCATATCAGTCCAAAACAAGCCTTTGGAAAGCTGTGCCTGTCTGGCATCCAAAGCCGCTTCCGCATTATCTTCCCATGTTGAAGTTCCTGCAGTTTCGACAAGCTTTCCGTCAGGGAACTTATTATCCATTCCCAAAGAGGATGCTCCAATAAGTCCGGGTAGAATGCACAACAAGATAAGCAATCCAAAAATGCACAGTAGTACTGGCGCGCCTACTGAAGATGCTATCGTGACAATCAGCCACTTGGCCGCTTGAAATCCAGCTTTCGCTGCAGTTCCGGCAGCCTTAGCACCAACCTTAGCAGCTTTTTTCTTCGCATAGTTTTTCATCATGCGATCTGCGTGTGTTTCTCTATCAAATCGCAATTCACATCACTCCCCCTCTCTAAAAAGTCCAATTAGCTTTGCCGACCATATTGACCGTTGCCTGCCGCAAACCACGAAGAGGTACTAATTTTGATGCGGCATACTCGCTCTCTCAAATTCTCGAAAGAGCGAGATAATAGTTATTTGTCAGGGGCAATCGGGGCTTCTTCCGAAGTCACAACGCCTTTCTTCATTTGTTTTGCCAACTTCATGGATTCATCGATTGCCTTCTTCTCGGAATCGCTATACTCGCGAGCAAAGCCAAGCTTCTCACGCATTTCCATCATGTCAGCAGAGCCATTTCCTTCTTTGTCCATCAGAGCATTGCTGATTCTACTAATATCGGCAGTTGAAAGGCTAATCGTACCCTTTTCTTCTCCATTAACGCCATACTTATAGGTATCGAGGCCATGTTCGTCCTTACCTGCATACTGAACATATCCAGATGCAACTTCCGTATTCCCGCTTTCCAGCGTTCTCGGATAGCTAAAGCTGAGATCAGAGTAGTTACTATCGACTTCGGACGGTTTTGCAGTCGGTGAATACTCAGGAGTCCAAGTGGAACCATCTGCATGAAGAGAAGTCATAGAACTCGATGTGCTCTCACTTACTGTAGAGCTTTCAGTCATAACTGAACTTGGCTTCGTGGTATCCATATTCAAATGGCCAGCGGATTCAGTATGCTGAGTCACATCACCGCCACCAGCCACAAAGCGTTCCTGTACTTCTGCCGAAGCATTTCCGGAGACCAAGGAGGCTACTTTCTGTCCATTCATGTTTGCAGGTGCGGTAATTACAGTGCTGCTTCCACCGTCATCGGGAATTACGCTGAACGACGCCATCGATTTCCCACCTATGACTGTTTCAGAGCCTTCATCCCGCTGAACGCTAGCGCTCCTCTCATTACCTGCAAGATCAGAATAACCGATACTAGCTGTATTGAGATTGACAGCGCTACCACCTGTAGCCTCACTAATGACAGAACTCGGTTTTGTATCATCCATGCTCAAACGGCCAGCAGATCCCATAAGCTGTGTCTCATCGCCGCCACCGTCTTTGAAGCGTTCCTGTATCTCAGCGGATGCTTTTCCAGAAACCAAGGATGCCACTTCCTGTTCATTCATGCTTGCAGGTGCAGTAATCATTGTGCTGCTGCCACCATCATCAGGAATTACGCTGAACGAAGCCACTGGCTTTCCATCTTTGATTGTTTCAGAGCCTTCATTCCGCCGAATACCCGCTGTCCTTGTATTTCCTTCAAGGTCGGTGTACTTAACGCCAGAGCCACTTGCTGTAGTTCCTGCAGATCCTCTGCCCTGTGTGCTACTAACAGCAGAATGATCATCTGTGGCACCAAAGGCCATGTCATTAATGCCGCCGACTTTGCTCATAGACGGTATGCCATTGCCATTGTCTGTTGCAACCAAAGCGGACATTTGACCGTTTTTATCAACAGACAAGTTTGCAACCTTCTGGTTTTCAGCAAGTCCCATATTCTCGCCCATGTAATCTTTGACAGCCTGACTATTGAAATCGCCCGGGTGTTGCTTTGCCAACTGACTCAACGCCTTTGCACGGTCTTCGGGAGATTCCTGACTAAGGGCTCCATTAATACGGTTCAATGCCTTATTATCAGCAGCCGCACGTGCTTCTGTTACGCCAGCATTTATGCGGTTACTGATATTATCACTGGTCTTCTGCATGCCCCGCATAATTCGGCCTGTTGCAGTGCGACTCGCAATACTGGCTGCTTTGTCAGCAACTTGTTGGCCAAACGAACGTGGAGCAGTGCCGCTTTCAGTAGTCTTCATTGCCGGCGCTTTCAAGCCATTAGCCGCTGCACTTGCATTTGCCAAGGCATTTTGTGTTGCCTTGACACTTTCAGACGTACCAGCTTTGATTGGTTCTTTCTTTTCTCCCCTGCCAGCAGAAGATAACTTCCCTCCAGCATTGCCAGGTTCAACCGGGTTATTGGGGTCTTTTCCTGCAAAAAGTCCATTTGCGCCAAATGTATCAAACGCATCTTGAGCGCCGCCATACACTTTACCGGCCCATTCAGACATTTTTGTCATAGAAACGATATCGTCCAACAGACTGCCGGACAGACGAACATTTGTTGCACCCACAGCGTTGAAAATATCATCCAATTGCTGAGCAATCTTCAGTGCACCATATGTTACGAGTGCCCAAATGAAGAATTTAGTAGCACCGCCGCCTACAGCAGCGCCAATTGCTTCAAAAAGGCCGAGACAAACGCCAATGCTCCAGACATTCAGTATCCACAAGATGCCAGACGATACAAACAAGGTAAGTGCTGATTTAGTAATCTGCATCGAATTTGCGCCAACACCACATGCTGCTGCAAGTGGTGACAGGTATACATAAAAGAGCATGACTACAAATCTCTGTGCAGTCTCCAACAACAGCTTTATGAACTGCCATGTAATAACAATAATCATGACGCAGGCAATTACTGTTGCGAGAATGTCTTGAATTTCGCCATCGATGATTTTAAACGGGTTGGCTGACAAATCATCAAAATCGAGGAAGTCCGTTCCAAACGTATCGAGGTTAAATTGCGATGACAGCATATTAAATGTTATTACGCCGCCAGTTGTAGTTTTGTATGCTGAGAGGAACTCATTATAAACAGACTGGAAAAGTTCCAAGACATCCAATGCCAATGGTTGGATAAAATACGTCAACGGGACGAAAATCAGGCAACGAAAGACAATCGAGCCAATCGATTGCGTTTGCTGAGCCCCAATCATGGGTCCCCACAAGACCACAAATAACTGCCACATGACAATCACCAGTGCCAATCCTGTTGCTAGTATGCGAATTCCCTCAGTAAAGGTCTGGAACCCTGTAAGAATTCCTGCATCCAGCATTTCCTGTACATCAGTTCCCATTGCATTAAGGAATGTGTTCGCAATCAGTTCCAGCAGCCATGCAATCGAACTTGCAATCACTGTAATGAAGAAGCCGAAAATCGACACAAAAATGTCGGTAATTCCGCCTGCATAAGCTGGTACAAACCCTACAAGTATCACAACTGCCAAACACAGAAACAGCTTAATGTCATTCTTGACGCTATTTCTTAATTTTGATTTTGGCATATCATACATTCATCTCCTTCCATATAAGTAAAGAAAATGCGCCGCCTCCTGATCGAGTGAGGCGGCGCAAGAAATAATTGCCGTTGGCTTATTAGAACTGCTGACCGATAGTCTGAGCCAGAGTGATCATGAAAGGTACGGCATAGATTGCAACAATGCAGATGAAAATCGTTATGCACCATGCACGATAAGTCTCGACTTTCTTCTGGCTCTGACTGATCATCATCATGATAAAGCAGAAGATCAGTGCCACAGTTGCAATAGGAACAACAATAGCCTTCAGAGCAGTACTCAGCTCAGTAAGAATGTTGCTGATGGTAGTAGATGCACCGTCCCATGTACCAGCATAAGCCAGAACAGTAGTCATGCCGACAGCATAAATGCCAGTAGCAGCTGCTGCCCCCTTACGGCAAATCTCGCTAATATTCTTCATTTCTATATCCTCCTTCCCCAAAAACTTTGGCCTCCAATATCAAGTAATTGATATCGTTATCCACTGTATCCATTATCTTTATTTTTCGTAGTTGGACAATAAACATATGTTTAGGTTAAAGCGGAACAGGTCTTATAACAAAAAGCAATTTCCGTACTCTGTTTATACCAAAGAAAGCAGCTCCCCTAAGTGGAGAGCTGCTTCTCAGGAGGAAGATAAAAAATGGAAAGAAAGGAGATGGTT
>ERZ1034818.353-NODE-353-length-13180-cov-15.351010_pt1 | contig 13180 bp, 9 predicted proteins | sample MGYA00520595_ERZ1034818 | MGnify/ENA primary metagenome ERZ1034818 (study PRJEB33766, sample SAMN09781689) | gut metagenome | biome: gut microbiome | host: Homo sapiens | place: Madagascar | study: EMG produced TPA metagenomics assembly of the PRJNA485056 data set...
ATAATCGCAAAGCTTCTGCCATAGCATCAGTCACACTGATGTTATTCTGCTCTGCTATCGTTGCATAGCCTTGATATAATGTATTATCGAGTACCAATGTTGCCATAATCGTTATATTCTAATTATTGGCTGCAAATATAAGGGTTTTCTGTGAAACTACCAAATTTTTGGAGGAGTTTTTGATCCTTGCTCCAATCTCCCACAGATTTGGCTTTACTTTCCGCTGGTCAGTGGGTCCGGTGGACAAATCTCCCTTCGGCCGCCGATTTTCAATTCACGGATTTGCACAGATACTCTCGTTGCAAGCAACGGTTCTCACTAAGCTTCGCAGTAATAGATATTTCTCTGCACACGAATTACGCATTGATTTTACTGAACACGAATTGCACGAATTACACGAATAAGGTATATCACCAATACAGCGTCCCCACTATATTCCAAGTAGTTACACCTATCAGTTTTTTGAAAAAAGTTATTTTTGTATCGTTTTGCAGAAGATAAGCTGCACTCGGCAATTTGAAAGCCAACTTTCATTGCGCTCGTTTGTATTATCTTTTAGGGTGAAGGATTGCCTAAGCGCACTCTTTCACCTCATCGGATTTCTCAACATAGTAACATGGAAGCATAGGCTTAAAGTCCATAGCGAGCCATCGCCATACAGGCACACTCACCATCACCCAAAAGACCATTGTCATGCTTCAACTTAAAAAAATGCGCTATGACATCCGCATCAACCAATATGACCTTCGCTCTTGCCATCCAAAGCCTCCTTTCCGAAATCGATGCCCATATCATATAACAAACCAAAATACTTGGCTTGGGAAATCAATCCCTTGTCATAAAGTTGGCGAGCCTTTACATTATAATCTCCTATCAGTTCCTTGCTATGGGTCGGCATATATAAAGAGGTAGGATAACCATACTCCGCAGCACTCCTTATCACATCATGCTGAAATAAACCATAAACCGTCTCGGAAATCAAATCCATCTCCTTGAGTCGATAGAGAAGGCAGGAACGAGAACAACGAAAGTTCTGCTCTATCTTCAATACCGTTGCCATAGAAATAGCATCTCTCTTTCGCTTCTCTACTGGTATTAACGATAGCACGCCATCCCTTGGCAAAAGTAAGCAACGAGCAAAATAATCAGCAGATTGTTCCTCTATGCTCTTTTTGCCATCTTCGTTATCCGTCTCATAGGATACACTAAAATCCTCTTGAAACAACAGGTGATAAAGTTCGTGACAAGCCGTGAAGCGTTGGCGACTATAATTGCTGCTTGTATTGACAAGCATGAATAGTCGCACATCATGCTCCTTGCGAAGTATCTTGATAGCCATGCCCTCAAAACCCTCAGACAAAGGTTGAAAACTTGCTATGATATTCTTGTTGCGAAGCATTTGATGAACACTAACAGGCTCATTAAACTTGACTCCTTGCTCTTGGCGAAGAGAAAGGGACAAGAGTTCCAATTGTATTTTATCTGATTTTTTCAAGTTCATTGCTCATCATGATATAGTTCTTTACTATTTGCTGGAAGTGAGACACCTCTTCAAGATTAGCCACACCATCACGTCGGAAAGCGTATGCAAAGTTCACTTGCTCCATGTTACCTTCGAGTATGTCATACTCATCAATACCATAGAGGCGAGCCAACTTCTCCAAGCCCTCCATAGAGACTTCAGTCTCCCCCGTCTCGTACTTCAGGTAGGCTGGTTGGCTGATGCCAAGGTACTTGCTTACCTCCTCTTGGGTGTACTTGAATTTTTCACGAAGCACACGCAATATAGATTTATTGTCGTTCATTGCCATAATTTACTGAATTGCATTCATATATTGTCACTTAGATGGTGCAAAGATAAAAAACTATATCGTTATCTGCAAACTTTTTAGTTATATTTCACAGATATTTTTGAAAAAAAGGCAAAGTTATAACTTAGCATCTTGGCACGGCGGCATTGTTTGTATATTTTGAGAAAAGAATACGAGACTTAGTCTCCCATATGAATAGCAAATGTGAGGTGATGCTATTTCTTTGAATGTAGCTGGCTGCGCTATAGCCTCCGCCAGAGTTCTGGTATCGTCAGCGGAGCCTTTGCTCTAAAGGGCTGCCGATATTTGTTTACGCAACAGAGTTGCGATTATTTGTCGGCTGGGGTATCATCAAAATTCTACCAATCTGCCGCTCTCACGCAAACGTTTCTTGAAACCTTGCATCACAGTATCCGCCCATTCATGAACGTTTTCTTTCATCGGCTGCATGAACCACGCAGTTCTTGCATTCATACTATCGGATGTCCTTACCTACGCTGCCAGCCATGATTATAATTTGAATATCTTTGTACATCAAATACTTGTTGATTTTATTTTTCAATTAAAGAGCCCACTTTTAAAAGGGAGAAAGTTTATTATATATCTATTCTATCCTAGACTCTCCATTCGCCCTTCTAATGGATTTATCCAATCCCTCTATCAATCCATCATACGACCATTTCTCTATCGAGACTTTCGATTTAGCCTCTTCTTTAACCAAATCTCTCAGCTTAACCAAGACATCATGGTCTGGAAGGAATATATCTGAAAAATCACAATTCACATGGAATTCATAATGGTATGCCAGGAATTGCCTAAAAGCGTTACGTCCCCTATTGCTCATCTTGCGCAGAGAATCAAAGAGTTGCTGCGGATTCTCCTTAGCAAATATAGGACGCATCCTAAAACTAGAAGAGTGGTCAGGATAGCTACCAGAATCTATATAAGCTAAACTCCCTACATTCTCATCAGATAGTTGACGCAATGCTAATTGCATATCATCGGGCAGTTCTTCCTTCTTTTGCTCAAAGAGTTTAGCTATAAAGTCTATGATACATTTTGTCTTCATCTTATCATGGTCACATCCTCTTACACAATTGTAGCCCTGTATAAATGAATAGTGACATTTGAACAAATCCTTCAAACAGGTACAAGATTGATAGATATCCAACAATCTGTTCTTTATATCAGAGATGGCATCCTCTGGCAGTTCACGAAAGTGCATGGCATCGAAATATCCAAGGAAGCCAACAGATTTGCCCATATTAGCAGGCTCGGATATGGTTCCATCCTTCAATTCCTCCAGTAAGGAGTCATATAGTTCATCGAATTCTTCATTCGTCTTGTCCCAATATGAACCTAATCTTTCCAAAGCTGTAAGCTTCCTTGATTTCTGAGACAGAATCTTTTCAAACATAGGAGCCAGACTAAGTCCTTTTTCTATATGTTCTACTATCTTGGGAACCATTTCACTGCTCAAAGCTTCAAACTGATTAAGGCTATTAACTCTGTTATATTTCCCCATCAGATTCCTAATCTTCTGCGATTCATCCTTGGTATCAACAAAAGCCTTCACTGCACAATTTCCCCAAGCGACAATATAATCATGATTGTCTATATTCCGATATTCTGCATAAACAGCAATATAGCAAGACAACAATGAACGCAAATATTCATGATTATTCTCTACCTGTTTGGTTGGCAAAGCCGAGATTAACGAACTGAAATCCAGAAGTGACTGACGCAACAACCTCAAATTATGAGTTGCACTGCACTCAAAGCACAGTTGAATCATCCCAGTTTCTTTACTGAGGAAATCAGTTGCCATCATAGGTTCTGAAACAAATAGCTTTATGGCAGCTTCTATATCTGGGAGTATTTCAAACTCTCTACCAACTATCTTTTCCTTGAATTCGAGCAAATCATGCAGGGTCTTATCATTCAGATATTTCTCCTCACCTACCACAACAACATGACAATCACAATGTTCCACAAAATAGTTTATGAAACCGAGCAGTTGCTTCATCGGTATCTGACATCGTTCCAGATCATCAAAGATAATAAACTTTACACCCTTAACTTCATCTTTATTATCATTCTCAAAAATGGATAGAGAATCCAACGCTCCAGAGAATGATGTTTCACTTTTTCCATCTTTATCTATATCAAGTTCTGTCTTGAAGATTATCTTGCTTGCAATACGTCCAGCAATCTTTAGCATTTTTCCAGCCTTGGTATAGAAGAATGGATTCACGCATCTATCAATGGCAGATTTGATATCTGAGATTTCTCTCATACCAAAGAGTGAAACATATATTGGTTTCAGTTCGATGCTATTTTCATTGGCTGGCAGTTTGTTAGACTTGTCAAACTCTTCAAGCCAATGCTTAACAAAGTAAGTTTTCCGCATCCCCACTTTCCCCTTAGCAAGACTGCATACTGAGGAGATGGGAGTTTTGCATATTCGTTCAAGAAATCAAAAATCTGATTATTCATGGCTATACGTAATTTTTTCTATCCAAGATGTAGGGCATCATACAATTCAACTTATTCTTTAGATAAGCTTTCTTATATGAACATCAAAGCAACCTATACATATTACACCGATTACATTTACCATACCAATAGGAAGTACATTAACAGATTTTACTCCTTTTTAGAAGCTATATAAATAACTATCTTGATTCGTTTATCTTCAGAATCAACGCCATTCTTCAAACATATTTTTGCATAAAATAAATTATCCCATCCAACTTTCAAGAAGGGCAGCATAGATTTGCTATCTTCATCACTAAGTTTTCCAATGCAAAAATTTTCGTTCTTCACTTTGACTATATCATATTTATCATCATAAGCTAATTGAAAAATATCACCAATTTGAAACTTTTGCCAATTTTCAAGTGCTTCATAATGATACACAGACTCTACAAAACATTCTTTATAATAAGTATCCATACTATTTTATTAATATTAAGTAATATTATTTAATTCTCTGTTGCAATCTTAATATTCTCTTGTATCAAAACGACGTTCGATTGCCATCTCACGAACCCGGTCCAGCCAATCTATCACTGCTCTTGGGGAATTTGTATGACCTTTCAGTTCGTTTCGCTCCATAGCCAATGCCATTAAAGAATACTCTCGTTCTAGTGACGTAGAGAAAACACCTTGATCATCTGTATTGATAGAGACGGCAATATTATGAGAAGGATATGGGGTATCTATACCATAATTGAAAAAGCGCAAGATAGGATGCTGTTCATATCGATCAATTTCTCCTATCTTATAGTTAGAAGATGGATTACATTCTATAGCTATATGTTTCTTTTCTATCTTGTTCAGTAAGTCTTCCTGTATTTTCTCCAGCAAGTCATAGTAATCATCCCTATATATAGAAGGTACTGTAAAAGAATCAACAGAACTGCTTCTATCAGCATATTCCTTAGAATGGTACATGTCATACAATTTTCTTGCATCCTTATTCTGGCAAGCTATTTCTACACCTATATGCTGATTCATGCCAGCATCTATCCATCTTCTCTCCATCCAATCAGACACGTCATTATAATTTTTGAAATCAGTTCCAAACGTTGGTGAATTACCTCGTAACAACCAGGACAGATAGTAGGTGCGTATATTATCTAATTGCTGTAACTCCGGATTCGGTTCAACAAAGTAATGCTCTATCACCGTTTTTTTACTCCAAAGATTATTATCATATAAATCTCGAAAATACTTATGAAACATTATTTCCAGATAACCTAAAAGAGAAATAGAACCTTTCAGTTTGGTACACTTATGATGCAACCAAGCCAAATTGTCAAGAATTACTTGTTTAGATTCACAAATCGTATCATATCGTTTGGCATAATAGGTACGAACATCAGTTCCTAATGCAAGGGCATGTCCTAATCTATCTCCATTTCGAAGACCCAAAAAGATGAAAGCCTCTTCTATTGCACGCAAACCATCGGCTACATCCAGGAAATCCTCACCTACATGATAGGTTATATTTAAGTCATATGGACGATTACGTTCTATTGGAAATACTTCATGACCACGCAAAAATCTAAAGGCTTGAGCAAATACCTCTGGACGAGCAAATATTTCAGAATTGGCAGCATCAATACCAACTACTCGTCCAACAAGTTCTGGATTGGTCTGTTCTTTACGAAATTCATATATAGCAAAAGCTTTCTGCTTTAGTTCCGCCCTGAGCACCCTATGCCTAATGGAAGAATCTTTTTTATAGGACTCATCCCTTTTCTTGATAAAGTGGAAAATGATGGAGCACTTATCCTTATATTCATTTTTCAAAGGGCTATAGATTTCTTCAATAGACTTGCATATTTCATCGGCAGAATTCTTGGGAACTATTCTTGCCTCTATATATCTATTATTGGTGTCATTGACAAATCCCTCTATTGCCGCCTTGTATAGTAAAGGATAGTATTTCTTGAGAATGAACTCAGACTTCAGTTCCTCATAATTCGCAAAATTGGCAAAACCTACTCGCGAATTAAGTTGCAATATCATATGCCTAAAATCATCCTTATAGGAAAGATATGCATAAAACAGTGTAGGGAAGTCTGTATCCTTACAGTCACCTGAATATATATAACGAAAACATTCATACATGAACATTCTTTCCGATGCCATCACAAAATTACTTACAGGATTCTTTTCATAATACTCTACCGGTATATAATCTAAAACATATTCAGGAGCGATTCCCTGTTCCTTTGCTTTGTTTATTGCGGATTCATAACATGGTTTCAAAAAATCTTCAAATGTTGGAACTTTTATATCATCCCGATAATCAGACTTTGGACTATTTAAGAAGGTGGTCAACTCGCTCTTGGATATAGTATAATCATGACATTTTACTACTCCTGACAAATAGAATCGTATGATTGAAGCCTTACGAACTTTCTCGTATAGACTAGTATTCCAACTTTGATCTTGGCGACTTTCGGCTACATTTTCAAATACCTTACGCATGCTTAACACATTACACATCAAACATATCCAACTGAGGTCTACATTATAAGAAGATCCCTTTAAATGCATGTGCAATTCAGCCATTGGTTTATTAAACAGCGCATTCAGTTCTTTACAATCATGCTTCAGATAAGCATTCCAATCAAAGAATTTACGTTTAAATTTATTTACTATATCATGAGAAGCCAAAAAAGAAGTTGTAAAAAGGTCTTCTCCTAATTGCACTGTAAGAAGATGCCATCTAAGGAGTGTGCGATATCTGCATACCGGCTCTCCATCTTTAACGATAAGCATCTTCGTAGAAAAGTATAGTAGCATATTAAAAATAGAGTCACCTTCATAAAACTTGAAAGGCAAACAGCTGGTACTTGGCATTATCCATTTTTGGTTAATCACCTGTCCTATCATTGACAATTGATCGATAGAATAGTGATTATTATCCTCCTGCAGCAACAATTTTATTATGGTTGACTCTCCACATTGAGTATCTAAATGGCTTTTTTCAGCACCTAAAGGTACCATTCCTGCCTCTTTCAGAATAACATCACCACTCATCTGACTAAACATGGCCCTCAATGCCATACTTAAATTTTCCATATCATTCTTAATTTAATAAGCCCTTTAATTCCTCCAGGCTCAAATGACTGCTGGCAGCATTAAACATATCTACCGTCTGCCTTTTTTGCTCCTGGAGCTGCAATACTTTCTCTTCTACGGTATCCTTGCAAATAAAACGGAACACCATCACATTCTGCTTTTGACCGATGCGGTGAGCCCGAGCAAATGCCTGGTCTTCCACTGCAGGATTCCACCAGTCATCCAAAAGAATGACATTATTAGCTGCCGTCAAATTCAAGCCAACTCCACCCGCTTTTATGCTAATAAGAAACACCTTAATATCTTTATCTTTCTGAAATCGCTCGATTGGAGATACTCTGTCTCGCGTGTCCCCATATATTTTTTCATAACGTATCTTTCTTTCCCCCAGAACACGCTCCATTTCCTCTAATGCTCCCACAAATTGAGAAAATACCAAGACTTTCCCATGATTATGACTTAACATTTCAATGTAATCAAGAGCCGTCTGAAGTTTTGATGAAATCAATGAGCTTATACCTTTATATATAGTATTAGGAAGCAACTTGGGAGTCACACACACTTGGCGCAACCTCAGCAAACCTTCCAAAGCTATACTTTCAATCCTGCCACTTACCCCACTGGTCAAGGCCTTAAGCACCATCTTATGAACGTTGTCATAAAGATGACGTTCTGCTTTTGTCATTTCTATATAGATTGTCTTTTCTATCAATTCTGGCAAATCTTGCAGAACCTCCCGCTTGCTTCGCCTTAGAATAAAAGGTTTCAGGAACTTGCGAGACATCTCCAGAAAAGCTTCATCACCCTTAGATTGACATTGTTTGCTCAGCATAGCATAAAGATACTGCATCTCAGGCATCAGTAGCATGAAATGAGACCAGATATCATCTATACTATTCTCTATAGGTGTTCCTGTGAGGATGATGTGATGCTGCGCCCTTAAGTTTTTTATTGCTTTATATTTCTTGGTGTCCCGATTTTTAATAATTTGCGCCTCATCTATGACGATGGTATCATATTCCAATCGCTTATAAGCATCAATATTTAAACGCAGGATATCATAAGAAACTATCAATAACCGTTTATGAGCATCAGGTTGATGAAGCTGGATAGCTACATGATTGTTCCATGAGGGTATAAACTTAGCTATTTCATTTTGCCAATTATAGACCAATGACGTTGGAGCAATAACCAAATGAGGCTTGCCTTCCTGATGGTCTAAACTGTATAAATGAGACAAGACTTGAAGTGTCTTTCCCAATCCCATCTCATCTGCCAACAGACAACCATGATGATTCATGCGCATTTCAGCCAGCCAGAATACACCTTTCTGTTGATAGGTACGCAATTTTGCCCTTACGCCACATGCAATGGAGGAAAGGAGAATGGATTTCTCTGAATCTGTTAATGTGCGCTGGGCACCATAGAGGTGCTCCCAATCAAAGGCAGGCAAACTATCAGACAGTTGTTTTGTTTCCACCTTTGTAATATCCTTTGCCCGAAAAAAGCTGAGTTTACCTTTACTATCAACATAGTTTCTGCCATTCAGATAGTTATTCAGCATCTGCCCTATCACTGCATCATCTGAAGAGGATGAGGCAGAATCGCTCGTAAACCAATTGATACCTGAAGGATGATGCTTAAGATAAACTTGCGTTATAGGTCCTTTGGGCTTAGCCACCCAAATCTTCCAGCCCTTATCTGCCAATCGAGCCAATGTATCAACATCATATTCCCGAAATGTTAACTCGCCTAATTCCAAATTCAAGCTAGTTTCCAAATCTGCCAAGAGCTTCTTTTCTGCTTCAGAATCACGAAGGAGGAAATGACCAGAAGATGTTAGGTAGGGACATTCATTGTATTTCGGGAAGAATGAAGTCAAGGCTTCCTGATAAGCAAGACGAACCTTGACATTTCTGTTCCAATTTGCTATATTTGTAATATACAACTCACCATTTAAAAGCTGTCCTCTTGAGAGTTTTTGTATACAGGGAACAGGAAGAAGTGGGGATGATTTTCTAATGCTTCCCTTACCATTCACCTGAACACCACTCCAGGGATTCTCGATTAAAAGAGTCTGCACCTTTTTATCCGACAATACCTTTCCGGATATTCGGAAAGGCTGCTTTATCAAACCCATCTGGTTGAGCAGGGGGAGCAGACATTGAGACTCAGGCACGCAGGCATGAAACAACTCTTCTATATCCACTTTCCTTATGAAAGGAGACATAGATTTCGTATTGCTTCCCAAACAAACCTCAATTCTCAATTCTATATGGGCTGGTGACTTATAAGTCTCGTAGATACAAACAAAGCGATATTGGTTCATTATACATTATAATAAAAGGTAAAACTATCTACCATTTTCTTGATTAATCGTTTCTTAAACTCATCCGTGCAACGTGTCTGAACAAATTTCTGGTTCCAACCTTTGATATGACCTTTGAAATTGAAATGGTCAATACGACAATCTCCGCCACAAATATAGCGCAAGATACAGCCCTTGCAAGGCTCTACATTTTCAACAGCAGTATCATTCAAAACCTGTCTCCCTTTGGTCAGAACATCTTGCAAGCTATCGCGATTTACATTACCAAAACTGTCCACCTCATGAATACGATTGCAGAAATATACATTACCATTGGATGAGATAGATAGGCCTCCGAACCCACAATTCCGTATCATGACATTCGGTTCGTGCCCCTCAATGAAGTTAGCATAGCCAGCTGTAGGATCCACATACCTTTCAATGGCATCTATCTGTTCATAGTAGCGTCTGTTCTCTTCGTCAGAAAAGGTCTTGCCTCTGCCAGGGAGAATTTTCTTGGTCAATTTGAAGAAAACTTTATCTCCTACCCTTTGCCTAATGCTATCTACAAAATGCTTATACGCATCAGCAGTACTCAGATTTTCCCAAGTGAATGTTGTTGCAACCGAGGTTCTAACATCCGCCATGGCAAATCGGCATACTGTATCTACTACCTTTTGAAAATGATTCTTGCCACGCACCTTAGCATTATCCTGTTCGGTAACACCATCTATGCTGAACTGAATTTCATCAATACAAGTCTTCAGCCTGAGGATTTTCTCTTCTGTCCATAGCAACCCATTGGAAAGGACCGTAACATTCAGCCCAAGCTGATGAGCAAAAGTAACAATCTCCTCGAATCCGTCATACATTGTGGGTTCACCTCCTGTAAAAGTAACAAATTCACCGTCTGCCTGAGAAAAGTCTCTCAAAACCTCCTTCCACTTTTCTACACTTAATTCATGCTCCAACTTAATTCCTGCATTCATGAAACAATGAACACAATGCAAGTTGCAGGCATTGGTAAGATAAACATTCAAGTATTTGGATGCATTGACTACTGTTGCTAATGGAGAATGCCCCACCTGTGCAAAACTTCTGGCATATACTAATGAGAGCACTTTCATGAGATCTGGCAAAGCATCTTCTTGTTGAGCTTTTTCATATACACCCCCGATTGTGACTCCAGAAATTAACTGATTCAAATATTTCAGTTGGCTATCATTATGCAAAACTATCCAGTTTCCTGTATCTGCAGACAACACCAACGTTTTATGCTCAAAGGGAATAAGCGAGATGTTTTCTGGAAAACAGAGGATGTCATCAACCTGATAGCTTCCACTTTTTCTTTTCATAAAATATCAAATGATAAGGGAAACTCTGGCGCATGCCACCAGAGTTTCCCTTCGGGATTTTACAGATTAGTTCTGATTAACATCACAACGCTTGAAGCAATACATGGCTCCAACACGCTCTGTGTCAAAAGAAGTCTTCTCTTCCCATGAAAATAAAATTTTCTTTGTTTTCATTTTTAAAGCTTTAATTATTAAACAATTATTATTAATTATCTAATTCAACTTCGCAGAAATGAGTAAGCAACCTTACTCCTTCATTAATGTCTACTAAAGATACGATTTCATTTGGCGAATGCATATATCTGCATGGGATACCCATGAAAGCAGTCTTAACACCTGTGCCTGAGATTTGCATGAAGTTGGCATCAGTACCTATTGGGCGGGCAAAAGGCTCTATCTGGTATTTGATATTGTGCTGATGAGCCAAATCAATGAGTTTCCTCCCCATCAACTGATCAATATTAGGTCCCTTTGCTATCACAATGCCATTACCCAGTTTTATTTCTCCACTTTTCTGCGGAGAGCAAGTGGGATAATCCGTTGCATGGGTAACATCAATTGCAATGCCCTGTTCTGGATTAATTCCAAGGGTTGCCGTTCTTATGCCGCGTGCACCCAGCTCTTCTTGTACAGAGACTACAAAATATACATCCATAGCAGGCAGCTTGCCGCTGAGCGCCTTAGCAACTTCTATCAGGGTAAGCAGACCCACTTTATCATCTAGAGCCTTAGATGTCCATACCTCATGCTTTAAGCTCAAAGGCTGTGTCTGATAGGTAATATAATCGCCTATTTCAACCATCCTCTCAGCATCCTCCTTATCGTTTGCAGCTATATCTATCCATAAGTCTTCTGCATCATAGTCTTTCGCCTTAGCATCTCTATCCTGAAGATGAATCGGCTTTTTACCTATGATACCAGTAACTATTCCATTCCGGTTATGAATTTCCACCCTTTGTCCAGGCAGGAGATTCGTATCAATGCCCCCTATTTCCTGAAAAGAAAGGAAACCATTGCTATCTATATAGGTGACCATCATCCCCACTTCATCAGCATGGGCTGCCAGCATCAGTTTTTTGTTGCGCTGATTCCCATACTTCAATGCAATGAGATTGCCATAGTTGTCAATCGATAACTCATCTATATAATCTTTTAGGAACATAGCCATCTTTTTGATGATAGCCTGCTCGCAACCAGAAGGACTAGGAGTCATCAATAAATCCTTTAATATATCTTCTTTTGTCATCTCCATCATTCCAAGATTCATCTATTTTGGGGCAGATATCAAGATGCGAGACCTCAGAATATTGCCCAGCAGCCTGCTTTCACCCAATTTTATATTTTATCATCATCGCATATCCTTATCAAGGAATACGACAACTATCAGCAAAGGTACAAAAAATATTTGAAACGAGAGGCATAAATCCCTCTTTTTTTATAAAGATTAATAAATTTCCGTAACCATCTATATTTCGTAAATCACCGTTAGAACGTAACTACTGATTTTCAGCAGTTAGCACATCCAACATTTTTCAAAAAAAGCATATTCTTAATTGGTATTGCCTAAGCTACCTATTAGGCAGCCTTGACATTCACCTTTTTGTTCGAGTTATAATTACATGGGATTAGGGACATGATAAAATTTTCGAAAACCTACCCGTCCTTCCTTACCGTTAAGGAAGGCTCCACCTTTCTCACCAAGCCTCTCTTCAATAGTTTTTACGCCCCCTTCGGTTCCCCCAGTTCTGGGGGACAGAAGCCCTCAGGGACGAGAGGATGTAGCTGGCTACGCTATAGTCTCCTCCAGAGTTCTGGTATCGTCAGCAGAGCCTGCCCCACAAGGGGCTGCCGATAATAATCTACGCAACAGAGTTGCGATTATTTGTCGGCTGGCGCATTCTTTATAAAACTCTAAGATATCGGATCTGGTATCTCTTTAATATGCATAATGAGTTCTATTACTTCATTCAAACCAACAATCTGTTCTGTTGATTTTATTTGCATTAAGTCATACAATAACTGCTTCTTACTAGTCACAGGAATACTTACTTGCTCTGGATAAACCAAAACTTGGCGTATTTCTTTTAACCACAAATTACAAGCAGCAT